>Ga0070739_10002085_pt1 | contig 27771 bp, 19 predicted proteins | sample Coa_R1_7_FD_66445 | JGI IMG/M metagenome (GOLD analysis project Ga0070739, IMG submission 66445) | Surface soil microbial communities from Centralia Pennsylvania, which are recovering from an underground coalmine fire - Coalmine... | ecosystem: Environmental > Terrestrial > Soil > Unclassified ...
CGCTCGCGCGCCACGCACGCCCCGGCACCGGATACGGGGCGCGGGGAGCGGGCCGCGGCAGGAGGGAGAGCCGGTTGGGCGAGCGCGTGACCGTGGCGGACCTGGGGTTCGACGGGACGGACCGGGCCAGGTTCCGCAGCAGGCTGGGATCCTGTCAGCAGGTGCTCGAGAAGATGCTGGCCGAGGACCGCTTCGAGAAGGGCCGCAAGCTGTGCGGCGTCGAACTCGAGCTCGTACTCATCGACGCTCACGGCGATCCGGCGATGGTCAACACCAAGGTGCTCGACCAGATCGCCTCTCCCGACTTCCAGACCGAGCTGGGTCTGTTCAACCTCGAGGTGAACATCGCCCCGCACAAGCTGGTCTCCTCCGTGTTCTCGGAGCTGGCCGAGGAGCTGCGCACCGCGCTGCTCTACGCGGACCGGGTCGCGGCCGGCTGCGGCGCGCACGTGGCGATGATCGGCATCCTGCCGACCCTGGACGCGGCGCACATGGTGCCGGAGAACTTCTCCGCCGACGACCGCTACGTGCTGCTCAACGACCAGCTCACCTCGGTGCGCGGGGAGGACTTCCACCTGCGCATCGACGGCCCCGAGCCGCTGGACATCACCTTCTCCAACATCCTGCCGGAGGCGGCGTGCACCTCGGTGCAGTTCCACCTGCAGGTGACCCCGGACGGGTTCGCCCCGGCGTGGAACGCGGCGCAGGCGATCGCCGGGGTGCAGGTCGCGCTGGGGGCCAACTCGCCGTTCCTGTTCGGGCGGCGGCTGTGGCACGAGACCCGCATCGCGCTGTTCGAGCAGGCCACCGACTCGCGGCCGCTGGAGCTCGCGGCGCAGGGGGTGCGGCCGCGGGTGTGGTTCGGTGAGCGCTGGATCCAGGATCCGGCGGAGCTGTTTAGGGAGAACCTGCGCTTCTTCACCGCGCTGCTTCCGCGCGTGGACGCCGAGGACCCGGAGGAGGCCCTGGCGGCCGGGAGGGTGCCGCACCTGCCGGAGCTGCGGCTGCACAACGGCACGGTGTACCGCTGGAACCGGCCGGTCTACGACGTGGCGCGCGGCAAACCGCACCTGCGGGTGGAGAACCGGGTGCTGCCGGCCGGACCGACGGTGCTGGACGTGCTGGCGAACGCCGCGTTCTACTACGGGCTGGTGCGCGCGCTGACCGAGGCCGAGACGCCGGTGTGGCGGCGCCTGTCGTTCGCGGCGGCGCGCAACAACCTGCACGCGGCGGCCCGGGACGGCATCGGCGCGCGGCTGCACTGGCCGGGGCGCGGCCAGGTCGAGGCGGCGGACCTGGTGCTCGGCGAGCTGCTGCCGCTGGCCGCGGCGGGCCTGGAGCGCTGGCGCATCGACCCGCGCGAGCGCGACCTGTACCTGGGGATCATCGAGGCGCGGGCGCGCACCCGCCGCAACGGCGCGGTCTGGCAGATCGAGCAGGTCGAGCACCTGGAGCGCAAGCAGGGCCTGAGCCGTGCCGCGGCCCTGGCGGCGATGGTGCCGCGGTATGCGGAGCTGGCGCGCGCCGGGGACCCGGTGCACACCTGGCCGGTCGGGTAGAGCGACGTCCGCGGCCGCGACGGCGGTGATCGTGACCGCTACGGTGCCAGAGGCGGCGACCGTGCGGCGCGCGAAGGCGGCGGCTGTGGGCGGCGCTGGCGCGAACTAACCGGCCGTCGGGCGCGTGCACCGGGTGGGTCGGGTGTTTAGCCGCGTGCTCAGGCTCGCGTGGCAGACTGCGCCCCGGGAACCGACGGCACCGCAGGAGGCATGCACGCATGGCCGCGCTCGAGAACGCCACGCCGCGCCCCGACGACGGCCGGGCGCGCCGCGAGGACACCCCGCCGCGCGGCGGGGAGGGCGCGCCGGGCGACGAGAACGGTCGGGTCGGCACGCAGGACGCCACCGAGGGCAGCGCGGACGACGCCCCCCTCGCCCGGGAGAGCCAGGACGGCTCGCAGCACGCCGCATCCGGCGACGCGGGCGGCCACCCGCTCACCCACAACGCTCCGAAGGCCTCGCCGCGCACCTCGCCCGGCACCGCTGATGCCGCCCCGCGCCGGGACCAGAGCCCACCGTCCCCGTGGCCGGCGCAGTACACCCGCAAGCTGATCGCGTTCGAGGTCAGCGCGGTGCTCGCGGTCTCGCTCGGCCGCTCGGCGGTCTCGGCGTTCATCGACCTGATGGGCTCGCTCACCGCCCGCAAGGCCCTGAGTGCCCAGCACGCCCTGCTCAACACCTCCGCCGCGCCCGGGCGCCCGTGGCTGGACCTGTCCTACCAGGTCGAGGGGATCGCGTTCGGCCTGGCCCCGGTGCTGCTGGTGGCCTATCTGCTCACGCGCGAGCGGGCGTCGCTGCGCACCCTGGGAGCCGATCGCACCCAGCCGTGGCGGGACCTGGGGCGCGGCGCGGGCGTCGCGGCGGTGATCGGTGGCAGCGGGCTGGGCCTGTACCTGGCCGCGCACGCGGCGGGCGCGGCGCTGACCGTGGTGCCCACGACCCTGCCGGCGGTGTGGTGGCGCATCCCGGTGCTGATCGCCTCGGCGTTCCAGAACGCGGCGCTCGAGGAGGTGGTCATCCTCGGCTACCTGCTGCGCCGCTTCGATCAGGCGGGCTGGTCGAACGCGCGCTCCGACGTGGTCAGCGCGGTGATCCGCGGCTCCTACCACCTCTATCAGGGCTTCGGCGGGTTCGTCGGCAACCTGGTGATGGGGCTGATCTTCGCGCGGCTGTACCGGCGCTGGGGCCGGGTGATGCCGCTGCTGATGGCGCACGGGCTGATCGACACCGTGGCGTTCGTGGGGTATGTGCTGCTCGTGGGGCACGTCAGCTGGCTGCCGCACTGAGGCGATCACGCACGAGCCGCATCGAGTGGTCGCGCGGTGAGGACGTGGGGGGGCGTTGGGTTGGGGTCCGGTGTGCCGTAGGGCGCCGGGCCGCCCTGTGGAGCGGCCCGGCGCAGCGGCGTGGGGGATTGGGGGTGGGCCCGGCGCCTTACGCGGCGACGGGCTCGCGATCAGGCTCGGGCCACGCGCCGGCGGGCTGCACCGCGAGTGCGCCCTCCGCGCCGAGCACGCTGTCCGCAACCAGAGCGCTGCCCGGGGTGTGCACGCCATGGCGGGCCAGGCGGGCGATCAGGCGCGTCTTGGCGTCCTGCCACTCCTCGGAGAGGATCGAGAAGAGCGCGGAGTCGCGCACGCCGCCCTCCGCGGCGGGGAAGTGGGCGCGGCGCACCCCCTCGAAGGTGGCGCCGAGCGCGAGGATCGCCTCGCGGGAGCGGGCGTTGCGGGTGTCCGCCTTGAAGGAGACCCGGTGCACCCGCCAGGTCTCGAACGCGTGGGTGAGCATGAGCAGTTTCGCCTCGACGTTGATCCCGGTGCGGTGTGCCGACGGGGCCAGCCAGGTCGAGCCGATCTCGGCCGCGTCGGGGATCCCGGAGGGATTGACGTGCCCGTGCCGGGGCGGCCAGACCCCGGCGTTCCAGTACTCGAGCTCCCGGAACCGGGTGGTGCCCACCACCCGGCCGGTGCGCAGCTCGACGGTGGCGAACGGGACCGCGACGTGCGAGCGAAGGTCCTCGCCCGCGACGTCCAGATAGCGGCGCACGGCCGCCCGGTCCTTGGGTACGTAGGTGTACCCGAACGACGCGCGATCCTCGGTGGCCGCCGCGAGCAGCGGTTCGAGGTGGTCCTCGCGCATCGGTTCCAGCCGCACGAGGCGGCCGGTCAGCGTGAAAGGTGCTGGCATGGCGCACATCATGCACGGATTGGCCGCCTGTGGGGAGTGACACGACGATCCGACGCTCAACCGACGCCCTGTCAGCTCGTCTCGGCGGCGTGTCGGCAGCTCAAAGCGCTGTCTCTCGCGCGGTTGCCGCCTCGCGTCGCCATCTTGCGGACCGCGCATTAGATACGTCGTACCATTCCGTCACCTGACAACCTGTCAGGCCGAGGGCCCGTCGGAGCGGGGTGGATCTGTGGCATCGATAGGCGGGGCACGGGACGCGGAGAGCGATCCGGGCGCGGTCGAATACGCGGAAGCCGAACTGCGCATCCAGCGGGCGCTGCGCGACGGCGACGTGATGCTCGACCTGCGCGACCTGCGGCACCTGACCATGCTCCCGCAGCTGCTGGAGGAGCTGAGCGGCCTTAAGGATCTGAAGTTCTCGGCCCAGAGCATGCCCAAGTTCCCGGCCCTGGTCGGCAAGCTCGTCGCGCTGGAGGCGCTGACCGTCTGCGACGCACGGCTGCCCGAGTTCCCCGAGCAGATCGGACGGCTGCGCAACCTGCGGGACCTGACCTGGCTCGAAGACGACCCCGGTTCGGCCGAGCTGCCCGACTGGATCGGCTCGCTGCGCCGGCTGCGCCGCGTCCTGCTGTCCATGCCCCGCATCACGCAGCTTCCGGCGTCGCTGGGAAACCTCATCGAACTGCGCTGGCTCGCGCTGCGCACTCCTCAGCTCAGGATGCTGCCCACCCAACTGGGCGGCCTGCCGCATCTGTGCGACATCCGGCTGTACGACGCGGCCTTCGCCAACGAGCACCGCGAGGTGGCGCGCCAAGGCAGCGCCGCGATCCTGGCGTTCCTGCGCGCCCAGGCCGCTGACGCGCTCGTTCCCCAGTGGTGGTCGCGCGTGCTGATCGTCGGCGAGGCCGCCGTGGGCAAGACGTGCCTGGCCAAACACCTGCTCGGCAGGCAGTTCGACCCGGACGAGGGGCAGACGCACGGCGTGCACATCGAGACGCTGCGCATCGCCCATCCCGAGGAAAGCTCGACCACGATGAACCTGAACATCTGGGACTTCGGCGGCCAGCTGGAGTATCGGGCGACACAACGGCTCTACCTGACGGATCGTTCGCTCTTCCTGCTCGTGTGGAACGCCCGCACGCGATGGCAGGACGGAAAGGTGATCGCCTGGCTCGACGCGCTGACGGCACGCGCACCGCACTCGCCGATCGTCGTCGTCGCCACGCACTGCGACGACCCCTCGCCCGCGGTCCTGCCCGAGGACCTGCGCGAGCGCTACCCGCAGATCGTGGGCACGCACTACGTCGACTCGAAGTCCCACGTGGGCATCCCCGAGCTCATGGTCAAGATCCAGGCCGAGGCGATGAAGCTGCCGCTGATGGGGGTGCGCTGGCCGCCCGCCTGGATCGCGGCCGCCGGAGCCGTGCGGCAGATGCCCGGGCGCTTCGTCAGCGCCGCCAGGGTGTGGCGCACCATGGCCGCGGCCGGGGTCACCGACGAGCAGGACCAGCAGGTCATCGCCCGAGCCCTGCACGACCTGGGCGATCTGGTCTACTTCGCGGACGACCGGGACCTGTCCCAGCGGATCATCCTGCAGCCGGGCTGGCTCGACGAGCACATCACCGCGGTCCTGGACAGCCGGTCCGTCGCCGAGCTGAACGGGGTGCTCACCCGCGCCGAGCGCGACCGGATCTGGAGCGACCTGGAGGAGCCGGAGCTCGCCGACCGCCTGATCAGGATCATGGAGCGGTTCGACCTGGCCTACCGCATCGGCGACGCCGACTCCAGCAGCGAAGTCGCCTTCGTGGTCGAGCGGCTCGGCGACGCGCGGCCCCGGCGGATCGACGCACGCTGGCAGCAGGCGGCAGAACAGCCCGGAGCCCGGGAGATCGGCATCGCCTACCGGCTCAAGTCGCGCCAGGCCGGCGTCCCGACCTGGTTCATCGCCCGGGAGCACCGGTTCACCACGCACCTGCACTGGAAGTACGGAGCGCTGCTGCACGACCGCGACCCGGACTTCCCGGCGTGGGCGGTGATCGCGGACGACGGGCGCGAACAGCCGACTGTTCACCTGCGGGTGCGCGGCAGACACCCTGTGCGTTTCCTGTCCGTACTGGCCGAGGCCTTCGAGAACATCCTGGAGCGCAGGTATCCGGGCCTGATCGAGCAGCGTCTCGTGCCGTGCCCGTGCTCGGAGGAGGCCACCCACCGCTGCCCGCACTGGTTCCCGCTCACCGAGGTGATCCTCGAGGCCACCGACACCGATCCGCGCCGGGACCGCAAGATGCGCTGCCCCCAGTCCCGCGTCAAGGTCGACGCCTGCGCGATGCTGGACGGACTGCGCGGCAGCATCGTCGAGGAGAAGATCGACGCGATATGCGCGCAGCTCGCGCAGCAGGACAGCACCCTCACCCGCATCGAGCAGCAGGGGTTGGCAACGCTCAACGGAGTGCGCAACCTGCTGGTGGACCGGGCCAGCGCCGGGGTGCACTGCCCCAGCCTGTTCGCCGTGCGCGAGCTGGGACGCGGCGGCGTGCTGCGCCGCCAGTCCTTCGAGCTGCGGCTGTGGTGCGAGTGGCCGTACGAGCCGACCGGCCCGCACCCGCTGGATGACGCCGGTGTCTACCGGCTCGAGCGGATGCCCGACTGGCTGCGCGAGTACCTGCCGTACCTTCGGCATCTGGTCTCCGTGCTCGGCGGCGTCGTGCCGCTGATCGCGCCCGCCATGGCGACGGTCGGGGCGCGGCTGTCCGACCGCACGAAGGCGAGCCTCGATACCGCTTCCTACCTCATCGGCGACCTTCGCGCCGCCGGCGGGTCAGCGGCCGCGCCGCCGATGCTGCTGCACGGCGCCGGACGCGGACCGCTGCGCTACGCCGAGGTCGGCGCGGACTTCCGGGCGTTGCGGGCCGCGCTGCTCACGCTCGATCCGACCGAGTCGTGGGGTGGCCTGTCGCCGGTCGCCCGTCCGGAGGATCGGCGGATCGTGTATCTGTGCCGGCATCACGCCCGTCGGCTGGAATACCCCTACTCGCAGGAACCGGCGGCCGGCGCCGACTAGCAGTCCAGTCGACTAGCAGTTCAGCGGTAACACTGTTCATGATATGAAGTATTCTGGCGCGGTAGCCGCCCGCGCCGCGGCCCCCGCGACCCGGGGGCGCCCGGGATCGCGGGCGGGAACACCGCGTCCGCCACGAGGAAGGGCACCCACGATGACGACCACCGCCCGCGAGTTCCACCTGGCCGCCCGGCCGCAGGGCACGCCGGGGCCCGAGCACTTCCGGCTGGTCGAGCGCGAGCTGCCCGACCCGGGCCCCGGGCAGGTGCTGGTGCGCAACGAGCTGCTGTCCGTCGACCCGTACATGCGCGGGCGGATGAACGACGTGAAGTCCTACGTGCCGCCGTTCGCGCTCGACGCCCCGCTGGAGGGCGGCGCGGTCGGCACCGTGGTCGCCTCCGGCTCCGACGCGGTGCCGGTCGGCGCGAGCGTGCTGCACATGTCCGGGTGGCGCGACTACGCGCTGCTGCCCGCCAAGCACGCCACGGTGGTGGACACCAAGCTGGCCCCGGCCGCGCAGTACCTCGGCGCGCTGGGGGTGACCGGCCTGACCGCGTGGGGCGGGCTGCTGTTCGCCGCCGAGTTCAGGGCCGGCGACACGGTGTTCGTCTCGGGCGCGGCCGGCGCGGTCGGCTCGCTGGTCGGGCAGATCGCCAAGCTCAAGGGCGCCGCGAAGGTGATCGGGTCGGCCGGCGGCGCCGAGAAGGCCCGGGCGCTGACCGAGCGCTTCGGCTACGACGCGGCGATCGACTACCGCGCCGGGGACCTGCGCGGGCAGCTGGCGCAGGCGGCGCCGGACGGGATCGACGTGTACTTCGACAACGTCGGCGGCGAGCACCTGGAGGCGGCGATCGGCGCGGCCCGGCTGCACGCGCGCATCGCCTTGTGCGGGGCGATCGCCCAGTACAACAGCGCCGAGGCGACGCCAGGACCGCGCAACCTGGCCCTGGCGATCGGCAAGCGGCTGACCCTGCGCGGGTTCATCGTGATGGACTACCAGCCGCGCTTCGGCGAGTTCGCCGCCGAGATGGCCCCGTGGCTGGCCTCCGGGAAGATCGAGGCCGCCGAGACGGTCGTGGACGGGCTCGAGCGCACCCCGGAGGCGTTCCTGAGCCTGTTCACCGGCGGGAACACCGGGAAGATGCTGATCAAGCTCTAGCCGGGCGACCGCCGGGCCAGTCCCGGCGCGGCCGGCTGCGCGGCGCCGGGCCGAGGCTCGAGCGAATCGCGAGACGCCCGCGGCGTGTGGCCCGGCCCCTTTCACTCGGGGGCCGGGCCACACGCCGTTGTCGCGGCTATCGCGGGATCGGGTCGCCCGGCAGCAGCGAGCCGATCCATCCGTCGTGCCGCTCGCCGCGGTGCACCCACCGGGAGCGCAGCTTGCCCTCAACGGTGAAGCCCGCCTTGACCGCGACGGCGCGCGAGCCCTCGTTGCCGTCGAAGGCGATCCACTCGATGCGCTCCAGGCCCAGCTGCGCGAAGCCCCAACGGCAGATCGCGCGCACCGCCTCGACCGTGTAGCCCTGACGGCGCGCCTCGGGCGCCGTCCAGTAGCCGATCTCCGCCATCGCGCCGTTCTTCGCCTCCGGGCCGCTGATCCCGTGCAGGCCGATCATGCCCAGCAGCTGCCCGCTGGTCGCGTGGTAGAAGCCGAATACCGCGTTGCTGCCCTCCTTCGCCCAGACCGGCACGACCTTCTCGACGAAGTCGCGGGCGTGCTCGTACTCGTAGGGGGAGGGCACCGTGGTGTAGCGCTGGATCGCGGGGTCCTGGCAGATGCGGTAGATCGCGTCGACGTCCGCGGGACTCGGCGCCGTGAGCACCAGGCGTCCGGTGGTGATCATCACACCGGTCAGGTCGCGGACGGACTCGAGCGCGGCGGCGGGGATGTCGGTCACGGTCCCGCCCGGGGTTTCGGGCGCGTTTGCGGCGGTTTCCGGCACGGTGGTCTCCTTTACTGCGGGCGACGCTACCGGGGCGCCGCGCGAGCGAGCCACTCGATTACCGTGCGGCGGCGGCGCGCGGTGCGATGCGCCGGCGACGCGGTCTTGACAGCGCGGCGCACCGCGACGGAGCATGAACCCGAAGCCAAACATGAGCGTGTGTTCATATTCCGCGGCGACGCGGACCGAGCGCGAACGAGGTGCCCCCGATGCTGCTGGCCGAAGAACGCGAAGCCCTGGCCGCCGCAGGCCGCCGCCTTGCCGCGCGCGGCCTGGTCATCGGCACCAGCGGCAACCTGTCCGCGCGCCGCGAGGATCTGGTCGCGGTCACCCCGACCGGCGCGGTGATCTCCGAGCTGAGCGCGGCCGAGATGACCGTGATCAGCCTGGCCGACGGCGCGATCGTCGAGGGCGAGCTGGAACCGACCAGCGAGGTGCCCATGCACCTGGCGATCTACCGCGCCACCTCGACCTGCGCCATCGCCCACACCCACGCGGTCACCAGCACCGCGGTCGGCCTGGTGTGCGAGGAGATCCCGCTGATCCACTACACGATGCTCTCCCTCGGCGGCGCCCTGCGCGTGGCCCCCTACGCCACCTACGGCAGCGAGCAGCTGGCCGAGCATGTCGTGGCCGCGCTGCAGTACAAGCAGGCCGCACTCATGCAGAACCACGGCTCGATCGCGATCGGCGGCACGGTGACGCGGGCCGTGGACCACCTGGAGCTGGCCGAGTGGTGCGCCGAGACCTACGCGCGCACCCTGACCCTGTCCGCGGCGCTGCCCGGCAAGGCCGACGGCGAGAAGGCCGCCCCGCGGGTGCTCACGCAGAAGGAGCAGGAAGACGTCATCAACGTGGCGCTGGCCTCCGGCTACGGCACCACGAAGAAGATCTCCCAGTAAAGCCGCAGCTCACAGCTTGAACTAGTGCAAACCAAGACTGTCCTAGTACAGAAAACGGACCGGGAAAGGCGGCGTGATGAGCAGCAGCACGCAGACGGCACACACCGCAGAGGGCAGCGGCGACGCCCGGCCCGCGGACGCCAGCGCGAGCGAGGGCACGGGTACGGCTCCGGCTCCGGACGCGAGCGGCGCGGGGTACGCGATCTCGCGCTACCCCGACGTCCCGGTGATCGAGAAGCGGCTGCACCACCTCGTGCACTCCCCGCTGCGCACCCTGCCGCCCGAGGCGCTCTCGCGCTACGAGGCCTGGTACGAGCAGCACGCCGCGGCCTCCAAGGCCCTGGCCGCCGAGGCGGAGCAGTACATCCCCGGCGGCGTGCAGCACAACCTCGCGCTCAACGACCCCTGGCCGCTGGCGATCACCGCCGCGCAGGGCGCGTACCTCACCGACCTTGACGGCAACAGGTACATCGACTTCCTGCAGGCCGGCGGCCCGACCGTGCTCGGCTCCAACTACGCCCCGGTGCGCGAGAAGGTCCTGGAGCTGCTGGCCTCCTGCGGCCCGGTCACCGGGCTGCTGCACGAGTACGAGGTCAAGCTCGCCAAGCTCATCCACGACTTCATGCCCGCCGTGCAGCGCTTCCGCATGCTCGGCTCCGGCACCGAGGGCGTGATGGCCGCGGTGCGCGCCGCCCGCGCGTACACCGGCAAGGCGCACATCATCAAGATCGGCGGCGCCTATCACGGCTGGAGCGACCAGGTCGTCTACGGGCTGCGCATCCCCGGCACCGGCTCCCTGGAGGCCACCGGCATCCCCAAGGGCGCCCTGGAGCGCACCCACGAACTGCCTCCCGGCGACACCGCGGCCCTCGGCGAGCTGCTGGCCAAGCTGGAGGAGGACGGGGGCACCGCGGCAGTGATCGTCGAGCCGGTCGGCCCCGAGTCCGGCACCTACCCGGCCGCCCACGGCTACAACGCCGCCGTGCGCGAGCTGTGCGACCGGCACGGCGCGCTGCTGGTCTTCGACGAGGTCGTCACCGGCTTCCGCCTCGGCATGGGCGGCGCGCAGGGCTACTTCGGCGTCACCCCGGACCTGACCGTCTTCGGCAAGTGCGTGGCCGGCGGCTACCCGGCCGCGGGCGGCGTCGGCGGCAAGCAGCAGGTCATGGACGTCTTCGCGGGCGGTCTTACCGCCGCCGGGCAGCGCGCCTTCGTCGGCGGAACCCTGTCCGCCAACCCGCTCTCCTGCGCCGCCGGCTACCACGCGCTGCTGGAGATGGACCGCACCGGCGCGCCGCAGAAGGCCGGGGCGGCCGGCGACCGGCTGCGCGCGGGCCTGGAGGCCCTGATCGCGGCGCGCGAGCTGCCTTACGTCACCTACAACTTCGGCTCGATCGTGCACCTGCACACCTCCGGGGTGCTGCACCTGACCCTCGACAACCCGGACTTCTTCACCGAGCTCGGGCCGCGCAAGGACATGCTCGGGCACATGTCGATGGCGTTCGCCGCCGAAGGGGTCATCACCCTGGCCGGCTCGCGCATCTACACCTCCATGGCCGACACCGACGAGGTCGTCGACGAGGCCCTGGCGGCCTTCGACCGCGTCTTCGCGCAGGTCTGACCCGGACCCGGCGCAGGATCGAGGGAACGGGAGAAGCGATTGTCCGCGCGCCTCGTGCTCGGCGTGGACCTGGGCACCAGCGGTCCGAAGGTCGCGCTCGCCGACGCGCGCGGCCGGCTTCTCGGGCACGCCAAGGCCCCGGTGCCGCTGCGGCTGCTGCCCGGCGGCGGCGCCGAACAGGACCCGCAGGCCTGGTGGAGCGCGATCTGCGCCGCCGCCAAGCAGGCCCTGGCCGACGCCGCCGCGCACCTGGGCCGGGACCCGGGCCCGCTGGTCGCCGCGGTCTGCTTCTCCGCCCAGTGGGGCGGCACCGTCCCGGTGGGCGCCGACGGCAGCCCCACGCACCCGGCGGTGATCTGGATGGACGCGCGCGGCGCCGCCTACAGCCGCGCCGTGGCCGGCGGGGCGCCCACGGTGCCCGGCACCAGGTACAACGCGTGGAAGCTGCGCTCCTGGCTGACCAAGACCGGCGGCGCACCGACGCTGACCGGCAAGGACCCGGTCGGCCAGGCGCTCTTCCTCAAGCACGAGCGCCCCGAGGCGTACGCCTCGGCCGCGCACCTGCTGGACGTGCCCGAGTACCTCACGCTGCGCGCCACGGGACGCGCCGCCGCCGCGTACGACACCGCGGTACTGCGCTGGTGCACCGACAACCGCGCCCCCGGCGCCGTGCGCTGGGATCCGGCGCTGGTGCGCCAGTGCGGCCTGGACCCGGCGAAGCTGCCCGAGCTGCTCGCCCCCGCCAGCGTGGTCGGGCCGCTGACCGCGCAGGCCGCCACCGACCTGGGCCTGAGCACCGGCGCGCTGGTCGTGGCCGGCACCGGGGACACCACCGCGGCCGCGATCGGCGCCGGCGCGGTACGCGACTACGACGCGCACCTGTACGTGGGCACCTCCGCGTGGCTCAGCTGCCACGTGCCCTACAAGAAGACCGACCTGCGCACCTCCATCGCCTCGCTGCCGGCCGCCGTGCCCGGCCGCTACTGGATCGCCACCATCCAGGACGTGGCCGGCAAGGCCATCGACTGGCTGATCGACAACGTCCTGCACGACGAGCGCCCCGAGGCCGCGCTGGAGCAGCTCAATGCCCTGGCCGCCGCCTCCCCGCCCGGCGCCCGCGGGGTGCTGTTCACCCCCTGGCTCAACGGCGAGCGCACCCCGGTGGACGACTCCTCGCTGCGCGGCGGCTGGTTCAACGCCTCCCTGAGCACCGACCGCGCGGACCTGGCCCGCTCGGTGTTCGAGGGCATCGCGCACAACGCCCGCTGGATGCTCGAAGCCGTCGAACGCTTCACCGGCCGCACCGGCCCGCAGGGCCTGGGCGCGCTGCGGTTCATCGGCGGCGGCGCCAGCTCCCAGCTGTGGTGCCAGGCCATGGCCGACATCCTTGACCGGCAGATCCACCAGGTCGCACAGCCGGTGCTGGCCAACGTGCGCGGCGCCGCGCTGCTCGCCCTGGTCGCGCTCGGCGAGCTGACCTGGGATCAGATCCCGGACCTGGTCGAGATCGAACGCGTCTACACCCCCGACCCGGCCAACCGCGCCGTCTACGACCAGGCCTACCGCGCGTTCCGGGACGTGCACCGGCGCAACCGCCGCCTCTACGCCCGCCTCAACGCCGCCGAATAACCGAAGGCGAGCCGCCCGGCACTGACGTCCCGGCTGACGCGGCGTCAGCAGGCGCGACGGCGCGGCCTGCCTGCCCGCGCCCGGCAGGCGGGAGTCAGAGCCCGGTCAGGCGGCCGGTCACCTGCGCCAGATACAGCCGCAGCAGCTCCTTAAGCTCCCCGAGCACGCCCTCGTCGCCGTCCGGGGCCTGCCGGAACGCGAACTGCAGCAGCGCGTCCGCGACCACCACCGCGATCTGCGAGGAGCGCGCCAGCTGCGCCCCGTCCGGCAGGCCCGCCTGCCGCACCAGGATCCGGCGCACCCCCTGCGCGATCGCCGCGTTGTTCGCCTCGTCCGCCCGCGCCAGCTCCGGGGAGAGGTGCCGCCCCGACCACAGCGCCACGTAGCCGGGATTGGCGCGGTACAGCTGCGTGAACGCGTCGATCAGCGTGCCCACCGGGTCCTTCCACTGCTGCGCCTGCGAGGCCGCCACCAGCTGCGCTATCGCCGCGTCGAACTGCCCGATGTAGGTGCCCGCCAAAGCATCGACCACCGCGGCCTTGTCCGGGAAGAACTGGTAGATCGACCCGACCGGCACCCCGGCGACCTGCGCGATACGCCGCACGGTCAGCGCCTCGAACCCCTCCGCGGACAAGATCGCGTCCGCGGCCTCCAGGATGTGGCGCACCCGCGCCCGCGAGCGCTGCTGGCGCGGCTGGCGCCGCATCCGCGTGCCCGCCGCCCCCTCGCCCGCGACTGCCTCAGGCCCGCCGTTGCCGACCGCGCTCGCGTCCCCGCCGACCTCGCGGGCACCCTCGTCTTCCGCGCGCGCAGCCTCCGCCGCGCCGCCGTCCGCGGCCCACGCTCCCTGCGGCTCCCGCATCGCGCGCCCTTCCCGTCCCGATCCGCCGCCCGCCCCGGCGCGGCCCCCTTGGCCATGCCGGTTCGCCGCGCGGCGCACCGCTCGACGATACTGTCTGGATCCGCCCGCGAACGCGAACGCGGCCGAGCCAGAAAGGCGAGCAGCGAACCATGGCCACCCCGACCGAGCAGCCCCGCGCTGTGCGCGTGCAGGGCCAACTCGTCGAGTCCTACCCACGCCGCGCCCCCGAGGCCGACCGCGGCCGGGTGCTGCGCGTCACCGTGGCCGGCGAGCAGATCCTGCACCGACCCCTCAAACCGGTCACCGAGGAGCACTACGGCAGCGCGCAGCTGGCCACCCTCATCGACGACATGTTCGCCACGCTCTACGTCGCCGAAGGCGTGGGCCTCGCGGCCAACCAGGTCGACGTCGACCTGCGCGTGTTCATCTACGACTGCCCCGACGACCAGGGCGTGCGGCACGTGGGCCACCTGTGCAACCCGGTCCTGGACGAGCTGCCGCCGGACCAGCGCGTCCTGGACGAGGACGACGAGGGCTGCCTGTCCGTGCCCGGCCCGTACAAGACCGTCGCCCGCCCGCACCGCGCGGTGGCCCGCGGCTTCGACATGCACGGCAGCCCCCTGGTCATCGAGGGCACCGGGTTCTTCGCCCGCTGCCTGCAGCACGAGACCGACCACCTCAACGGCTACCTGTACATCGACCGGCTCTCCAAGCGTGAGCGCAAGGACGCCCTCAAGCAGATGGAGGCGCTGCGCGAGGAGGTCTTCGCCCGCCGCGCCGCCAAAGCCGAGGCGCTGCGCGGCTAGCCGGCCACACGGCCGCCCGCCACGAACCGCGGCCCCGGACCCCGCGCCCGAAAGCGGGATCCGGGGCCGCGGCGTACCCGCCCCCGTGCGTCACACCGCCCTTACACCGAGGTGAACCGGTAGCCCTCGTTGAGCAGCTGCGGCAGCACGATCTTGAGCGCCGCCACCGTCTGGGAGCGGTCCCCGCCGCCGTCGTGCTCCAGGATGATCGAGCTGGTCCTGGTGTTCCTCATGATCCGCTGCACGATCGTGTTCACCCCCGGCCGCGACCAGTCCCGCGGGTCCACCGACCAGTCCAGGGGCCGCAGCTTGGCCTGCGCGCAGGCCACGAACACCGTGTGCGACCACGCCCCGTACGGCGCCCGGAAGATCGTCGGGTGGATGCCCACCGCGCTGAGCGCGTCGTTGGCCCGCGAGATCTGCGAGCGCACCGCGGACAGCGAGAGCTTGGACTGGTCCGCGTGGTTCCAGGTGTGGTTCACGATCGTGTGCCCGGCAGCCGCGACCTCGCTCACCAGCGAGCGGTTCGCCGCGATCTGCTCGCCGATCATGCAGAAGGTCGCCTTGATCCGGTACTGGTCCAGCAGGTCCAGGATCTGCGGGGTGTACTGCGCGTTCGGACCGTCGTCCAGCGTGAGCGCGATCACCTTCGGGCCGGCGTTGACGTAGTACTCCGGCTGCGACTGCACCAGCGCGGGGTCCACCCCGCTGCCCGGGTTGTTCACATCCGGCGGGGGAGAGGTCGCCAGCCCCGCCGAGGAGGAGGACAGATCCGTCGGCGTCGTGGAGACCGCGGGACTGACCGGCGCCGCGGACGGCGACTGCGACGGGCTCGGCGAGGGCGAGGCCGCGTGCGAGGAGCCCGCCGAGGACAGCCGCGCCGCGGTCGCGATCCCGCACCCGCCCACCAGCGTCAGCCCGCCGGCCGCGAACAGCACCCGCCGCGAGAGCTTGCGCCGCGGCACAGACCCGCCGCCCGGCCCGAACGCGCCCGGCTGATAGCCCCCGGGCCCGTACGGCCCCGCGTCCCCGGCCGGCTCACGCGCCGCCCCCGAGCCGTACCCCGGCTGCCCAGGCCCCTCCGGCCCCGTGCGCTGCGCGAAGATACCGCGCGCCGCCGCGGCGTGCACGGGCAGCGTCTCATCGAGCGCCACTGTCTGATCCAACGCCCCGTCAGGGGCCCCGTCCCGGGACCCGTCGAGCGCGACGGTGCGCTCCAGGTCCTCATTGCGCGCGGCGCCTCGCCCGAAGCCGCGCGCCCGCCGTTCCCACGAACTGTGATCCACGTCCGGTATAGACGGGAGGTTCACTCATCCGGTTGTACTTTCTTCAGACAAATTTCAGAGAACTCTGTTCGGCACCCCCGCGGCGGAAGCACACCCCGAGCGCGCACGGCGCGCGAGCACGCCATACGCGCCCCTCGCGGCCCCGCCGTCCCTCGATCGTGTAATACCCGCGCACCTGACGGAGCCTCAGCATGGGCTGTGCGGACCCGATCCCAGAGTTCTGCATCAGCGCCGCCCCGCCCCTGCCGCCGCGCGCACCGCACCGCCGCGGCGGCAGGGGCCGGGCCGACGACACACCGGAGGGGAAAAGCACCCGATGTCCACCGACGCCGCAGCCGCGGCTCCCGCGCAGGACGAGGCACAGCAGCGCCAGTCCCTGACCACCGCAGCGGCCCGCAACCTGGCCACCACCACCAAGACCCCGCCGCAGATGCAGGGCATCACCTCCCGGTGGCTGCTGCGCATGCTCCCGTGGGTCCAAGTCTCCGGCGGCACCTACCGGGTCAACCGCCGCCTGACCTACGCCGCCGGCCGAGGACGGGTCAGCTTCGCCAAGACCGGCGAACAGGTCCGCGTCATCCCCCCGACCCTCGCCGAACTGCCCGCCCTGCGCACCACCGAGGACGCCGAGGCCCTCACCCTGCTCGCCGACCGCTTCACCCGCCGCGACTTCCACAGCGGCGAGACCCTGGCCGCGTTCGGCGAACCGGTCACCGAGATCCTGCTGATCGCGCACGGCAAGGTCTCCGCGGTCGGCAGCGGCAAGTACGGCGACGACACCGTCCTGGCGCTCTACGCCGACGGCGACCACCTCGGCGACCAGGCCCTGGCCAGCCCCGACAGCCTCTGGGAGTACACCGCCCGCGCCACCACCCCGGTCACCGCGCTGAGCCTGCGCGCCGCCGACTTCGCCGCCCTGGCCGCCCAGCACCCCGCCCTGCGCGACGCGATCGCCCGCTACCAGGCCGACGCCGCGCAGTCCCGGGACCACCACGGACAGGCCGCCATCGACCTGTCCGCCGGCCACGAGGGCGAGGTCGAACTGCCCGGCACCTTCGTCGACTACGAACTCGAGCCGCGCGAGTACGACCTGTCCGTCGCCCAGACCGTCCTGCAGGTGCACAGCCGCGTCGCCGACCTCTACAACCAGCCGATGAACCAGATCGAGCAGCAGCTCAAGCTCACCGTGCAGGCCCTGCGCGAACGCCAGGAGCACGAGATGATCAACAACCCGGACTTCGGGCTGCTGCACAACGCCGACTACGACCAGCGCATCCAGACCCACGGCGGCCCGCCCACCCCCGACGACCTCGACGAGCTGCTCTCGCGCCGCCGCGACTCGAAGTTCTTCCTGGCCCACCCGCGCGCCATCGCCGCCTTCGGCCGCGAATGCAACCGCCGCGGCCTCTACCCCGAGAGCATCGACGTCGCCGGCAACCGCGTGCCCTCCTGGCGCGGCGTCCCGCTCTTCCCCTGCAACAAGATCCCGATCAACGGCGGGCACACCTCCTCGATCCTCGTGCTGCGCACCGGCGAGGACAACCAGGGCGTGGTCGGCCTGCACCAGACCGGCATCCCCGACGAATACGAGCCCGGGCTCAACGTGCGCTTCATGGGCATCAACGAGAAGGCGATCATCTCCTACCTGGTCAGCGCCTACTACTCGGTCGCCGTCCTGGTGCCCGACGCCCTGGGCGTGCTGGAGAACGTCGAGATCGCCCGCCCGCGCGACTGACTCCGGCCGACCGGCACCGCGTCCTGACCGCCCCGGCGGCGCGCCCGCACCCGCTCAACGCGGCGCGCCGCCCCCACCGCGCCGAAACCGGGTGACCTGACCGTTGCACGCCTCCACGCTCGACGCCCCCGACCACGACCATGATCACGACGGCGGCGGCCGCGAACCGGACCCGGACCAGCGCGCCACCGCGCTCCTGGAGCAGGCCCGCCACCTCGTCGAACCCGCGCTGCGCGCCGCCGTGACCACCCTGCCCACGGCCATGCACCGCGTCGCCGCCTACCATCTCGGCTGGCAACACCCCGACGGCACCCCCGCCCGCGCCGACGGCGGAAAGGCCCTGCGCCCCGCGCTCGTGCTGGCCGCCGCCCGCGCGCTCGGCGCCCCACCGGCCGCCGCCGTGCCCGCCGCCGCGGCCGTCGAACTGATCCACAACTTCACCCTCCTGCACGACGACGTCATGGACCGCGACGCCACCCGCCGCCACCGCCCCACCGCCTGGAGCGTCTTCGGCACCGCCGACGCGATCCTCGCCGGCGACGCCCTGCACGCCCTCGCCCTGCGCCTGCTGGCCCAGGACACCCACCCGGCCGCCACCGCGGCCACCGCACGCCTGGCCGCCTGCGTCATCGAACTGTGCGAAGGCCAGCACGAGGACTGCGCCTTCGAAACCCGCCGCCAGGTGACCCTCGCCGAATGCCTCGCCATGGCCCAGGCCAAGACCGGAGCGCTGCTCGGCGCGGCCTGCGCCCTCGGCGCCCTCTACGCCGGCGCCGCGCCCGAGACGGTCGAGGCGATGAACGCGTTCGGCCGCGCCGTCGGCCTCGCCTTCCAGCTCGCCGACGACCTGATCGGCATCTGGGGCGACCCCGCCGTCACCGGCAAACCCGCCGGCTCCGACCTGGCCGCCCGCAAGAAGTCCCTCCCGGTGGTCGCCGCCCTGGCCTCCGCCACCCCCGCCGCCGCGCAACTCGCCGCGCTCTACCGCGACCCGGCACCCATGACCGCGCAGCAGGTGCGCGCCGCCGCCGACGCCGTAGACCGCGCCGGCGGCCGGGCCTGGGCGCACCTGGCGGCCGCCGACCACATGTCCGCCGCCATCGACCACCTCACCCGCGCCGCCCCCGACCTCGACGGCGCCGAGGACCTGCTCACCCTCGCCGAACTGGCCACCCGCCGCGACCGCTGAACCCGGCCCGGCCCGGACCGCGCCCGATCCGGCGATCCCCTCCCGGCGCCCCTCGGCCACCGGCCCGGCTCAACCCGCCCTAAACCGCACCCTCATCGAAATACCCTGACACGCTCTCGGCCTCGAACGGCCCGCGGTCCGTCACGATCCGCGTCACAAACCGCGGCGGCGTCACATCGAACGCCGGGTAATACGCCTGCTCCACCAGCGGCGAGGCCGTGCGCACACCCTGCACCGAGAGCACCTCCGCGCCGTCGCGCCGCTCGACCACCACGTCCTTCGCGGTGGGGGAGAGGGGATCAGGAGCCTGAATCAATACGTAGAACGGCACCCCGAACGCGTGCGCCGCCACCGCCGCCCCCAGCGTGCCGACCTTGTTGAACACGTGCCCGTCCATGCTCACCCGGTCCGCCGCGGTCACCAGCGCGTCCACCCGGCCCAGTGCCGAGAACGGGCTGAGCACCGCCGCCGCCATCCCGTCGGTCACCAGCGTGACGTCCTGCCCCAGCTCGGCGAGCGTATGCGCCGTCAACCGCGCGCCCTGCAAGTACGGGCGCGTCTCCGTGGCCACGTACCGCAACCGCTTGCCCGCCGTGTGCACCGCCCGCACCAACTCGATCAGGTACGAATCCATCCAGCAGTGCGTCAGCACCCGCGCGCCGTCCGGCAACAACCCCGCGGCATGCTCCGCCAGCAACGCACAGCGCCGCCGAAAGTAGCGCGCCTGGCCCGCCGCCTCATCCTCCACCACCGCGACCAGCCCGGCGGCGTCCCACGCCCCGCGAGCAGCAGAAGCCTCCGCCTGCGGCCGAACCGCCTGCGCTTCCACCGCGGCCAGCACCGCCCGCACCGCGTCACCCACGCTGTTGTTCGTCGGCCGCGCCCCGATCAGCAGCGCCCCCGCCTCACGCACCGCCGCGACCGCCTCGGCCACCGGGCGCCCGGCCTGCTGACGCGCCGTCAGTACCAGGGCGGCCAGCGCCGCGAAGATCGGGCCGGTGCTCTGCGTCACCATCTGCCGCATCGCGTCCGCGACCTCGGCCCCCGAACGCGCCGTCACCCACACGATCTCATGCGGAAACACCCGGCGATCCAGGATCAGCACCGCGTCGCGTTCCAGCCGCACGCTGCGCTCCAGCAGGGGAGAAGGCAACCCACCCGCCGAACCCTCAGGCACGCCGCCGCCCGACGCGTATCCGCCCTCGATCGCAGCCTCCACCGACAACCCGCCGGCCCACCCTGCAACTTTCCCGGCGCCCACGCGCGCCGCCCCTCCCGCCACGCTCCCAGCCGCCTCAGCCATCCGCCACCCTCCTGCCTGCCGCATCGCCCACGTCCCCGCCGCGCCCGCGCGCACACGCCGTGGCCAGCCCGGGCACCACGCGTTGACGACCCTCAGACCTGCGAGCACAGTGATCTACGCGCGCCCGCCCTCCGCCACGACGGAGCCCAGCAGATGATCACACCATACCCACGCATCCCCGCACCCAGCCCCAGCCCCGCGACCGCCTCGAGCTCCACGCGCATCCGCCTGCGCCGCAGCGCGACCCTCCTGGCCGCCGCCGTGACCGCCCTCGCCGCGTCCCTGTCCGCCGCGACCCCGGCACACGCCGCCACCGCCACCTTCACCCCCGGCGCCGCCTGGAACGACACCAGCGGCAACCCGCTGCAACTGCACGGCCTCGGCATCATCAACGTCGGCGGCACCTGGTACGGCTTCGGCGAGGACAAGACCGGGGAGAGCAGCGCGAACACCTCCTTCCAGGACATCCCCTGCTACAGCTCCACCGACCTGTCCACCTGGACCCGCCAAGCCACCGCCCTGGCCCGCCAATCCAGCGGCGACCTCGGCCCCAACCGCATCGTCGAGCGCCCCAAGGTCCTGCACAACCCGAGCACCGGCAAGTACGTGATGTACCTGCACATCGACAACACCAGCTACTCCGAGGCCAAGGTCGGCGTCGCCGTCAGCGACTCGGTCTGCGGCCCCTACACCTACCAGGGCAGCTTCCAGCCCCTCGGCTTCCAAAGCCGCGACATCGGCCTGTTCCAGGACACCGACGGAACCGGCTACCTGCTCAGCGAAGACCGCGCCAACGGCCTGCGCATCGACCGCCTCTCCGCCGACTACCTCAGCGTCGCCTCCTCTGTCGCGCTCTTCGCCGACTATGAAGCCCCCGCGATGGTCAAGATCGGCGGTACCTATTACCTGCTCGGCTCCCACCTGACCGGCTGGTCCACCAACGACAACGTCTACGCCACCGCCACCTCGCTGAGCGGACCGTGGTCCTCCTTCCGTACCTTCGCTCCCACCGGCACGAACACCTACAACTCGCAGACCGCGAACATCATCACCGTCCCGGGCTCCTCGGGCACTACCTACATCTACGCCGGCGACCGCTGGACCACCGGCAACCTGGGCACCTCACCGCTGATCTGGCTGCCCATGACCATCTCCGGCAGTACGCTCACCGTCGGCTGGCAGCGCTCCTGGACCCTGGACACCAGCGCCGGCACCTGGTCCAACGGCGCCTCCAACCCCGCAAGCGGCAGCACCCACTACCTGACCAACGCGCACAGCGGCCTGGTCATGGACGTCAGCGGCGGATCCACCGCACCCGGCGGCAAAATCATCCAGTGGACCAACCACTCCGGCACCAACCAGCAGTGGACGCTCACCCGCGCGAGCGGCAACGCGTACACAGTCAAGAACGTCAACAGCGGCCTGTGCCTTGAAGCCCCCGGCGGATCGACCTCCAGCGGCGTGCAACTCGACCAGGGCACCTGCTCCAGTGCCGCCAGCCAGCAGTGGGCGTTCGACGCCGTCGGCTCCTACACCTCCCCAAGCGACACCAGCTACCTGATGGTCAACCTCGGCAGCGGCCTGACCGCCGACGACTACGGCAACTCCACCAGCACCGGCGCGATCGTCGACCAGTGGCCCGGCAACGGCGGCGACAACCAGACCTGGAACCTGTCCTAGACGCGCGGCTGCGGCCCGGAACAAGACCGTTCCGGGCCGCAGCCACCGGCCACCGGCCACCGGCCACCCGCAACGAACGTCAACCCGACGACAACCTCACCGCGCTCGGCGCAACAGCTGCGCGAGAACCGCCGTCACCACGGTCAACCCGGCGACAACACACAGGCTCACCACGAACCCGTGCACGACCGTCCCCGCCGCGAAGAACGCCACGCCGATCACCGCCACGCCCACCGCACCCCCGACCTGCTGCGCGGTCGACAACACGCCCGCCGCCGCACCCGCCAGCCGCGCATCGACGCCGGCCAGCACCGTGGAAGACAGCGGCACGAGCACCGCCCCGATCCCGAAACCCACCAGCACCAGCCCCGGCACCAACGCCCACGCCGACGACGCATGCGCCTGCCACGCGAGCGTCAGCGCCCCGGCCGCCGCCAGCACCGCCCCCAGCGCCAGCACCTGATGCCCTAACCGCGCCGCCAAGGCAGCGGCCAGCAGCAGCGCGGCGAAGTAGCCGGCCCCGACCGCCGCGAACACCACGCCGGAGAACAGCGCCGAATAACCGCGCCCCTGCTGCAGATACAGCGCCAGCACGAAGAAGAACGCCGAGGGCACCAGCCCGAACGCCATCCCCGCGAGCGAACCGACCGCGAAGCTGCGGGAGCGAAACAGCGTCAGATCCACCAGCGCGGCCAAGCCCCGCCGGGCCCGCGCCGCCTGATGCCCGACGAACACGCCCCCGAGCACCGGCGCCGACGCGAGCATCAGCCAACTCCACACCGGCCAACCGCGCTCACGCCCCTGCACCAACGGCACCACGAGCGCGGCGATCGCGACCGCGGCCAGCAGCGTGCCCACCACATCCAGCCGCGCGGCCGGCCCCCGCGACTCGGGCACCACCCGCCGCACGAACGCCAGCGCCACCAGCCCGACCGGCACATTGATCAGGAAGATCGCCCGCCAGCCGAGCCCGGCGAGGTCCGCCTGGATCAGTGCGCCGCCCAGCAGTTGACCGAGCACGCCCGCGATGCCCATCGCGAAGCCGTACGCCGCGAACGCGCGATCCCGCCTTGGCCCCTCGTACGTGGTGCCCAGGATCGCCAGCACCTGCGGCGTGAGCATCGCGCCGGCCGCGCCCTGCAACGCACGCGCCACTACCAGCGCCGTCGCACTCGGGGCGGCCCCGCACAGCGCGGACGTGACGGTGAACAGCGCGAGCCCGATCGTGAACATCCGGCGGCGCCCGTGGAGGTCGCCGAGCCGGCCGCCGGTGATCATGCCGGCCGCGAAGGTGACCCCGTAACCGGCCACCACCAGCGACATCGCCACCGAGTCGGCGTGCAGGTCGGCGTGGATGGACGGCAGCGCGACGTTGACGATGAAGAAGTCGAGGAAGGTGACGAAGGTGCCGGCCAGGACCACGACCAGTGGCCCGAGGCCGGGCACCGTGCCCGCCCGGCCGGTCGCTGGCCGGGCGAGGGTGCTGGTGGACATCGCGATTCTCCTGTCGAAACCAGGGGAGCAGAGCACAAGGGAGCAGGGGAGTAGGACGAGCCGAAGATAACGAGAGCGGTAGCGCAGCAGGCGGACAGCAGCCGCCCCGCTGCCAGGCCGCCGCTGTCAGGCGTCCGGCACCCGGTCCAAAAACCCGGCCACCGACCGGATCCGCCCGTCCGGACCGGTCGTGACCACGTCGAAGCCGACGACCACCGGCTCCGACCCGTCCGGACCCAGGCCCCAGCCGAACCGGGCGACGTCGTGATGAGCGTCGAGCGGACCGAACGGGGTGAAGACAAACCCGGGGAACTGCTGCTGCACCGCGGCGATCGTCGCGTCAAGCGCGTCCAGGCCGTCGACCTCGACAAGCGGGTCGACGTAGGCGGCGTCCTCGGCGAACAGCTCGCGCAGCAAGCCGCGCCGGGAGTCGGCGTCGACGGCGTTCCAGCAGGCGAGGTAGCGATCACGCAGGTCGGACATGGTGCGATCCTTTCGGCGAGAAACATTGCGTCTCTGACGCCGACGATCATGCGGGCACCGGCGGGGGAGCGTCGATTCCCTCAGAGGTAATGCAATCCGCTTACCTGCGAGGTAGTCGCACAGCGGCAACAGGCCGCGATAACGTCGCGCCATGACCTCCCTCACCGCCCCAACCCCGCAGGTCGGGCAGCTGCTGCGGCAGTGGCGCGAACGGCGCAGACTCAGCCAGCTGCAGCTCGCCATCCAGGCCGAGATCTCGACCCGGCACCTGAGCTTCGTGGAGACCGGGCGGTCGCGACCCACCCCGGAGATGATCGTCAAGCTCACCGAGCACCTCGACGTACCGCTGCGCGAGCGCAACGAACTGCTGCTCGCCGGAGGCTACGCACCGCGCTACCCCCAGCACGGCCTGGACGCCCCGGAACTGGCGAGCGTGCGCGCCGCGCTGCGCTCCGTCCTGACCGCACACGAGCCGAACCCCGCGGTCGTGATCAACCGCTGGTGGGAGCTACTGGACGCCAACGCGACCATCAGCCTGTTCACCGACGGCTGCGCGCCCGAGCTGCTCGAACCGCCGGTCAACGTGCTACGCCTGTCCCTGCACCCGCACGGACTGGCCCCGCGCATCGCCAACCTGGGCCAATGGCGCGCCCACCTGCTCGAACAGGTCCGTCGCCGCAAGGAGCAAACGGGTGACCCGCGCCTCGAGCAGCTGCACGCCGAGCTCACCGGCTACCCGGGAGGCTCGGCGCCCGTCCCGCCGAACAGCGTCGTGCTGCCCCTCAGGCTCCGCACCGATGACAGCGAACTGTCATTCTTTTCGATCTCCGCAACAGTCGAAACAGCAGCCGACGTGACTATCGAAGAACTCGTAATCGAATCGTTCTACCCGGCTGACGCGGCGACAGCGGACCGCCTGCGCGAGCTCACGACGGCCCGCGCAGCCGCGTAGCGGGCAGCGCGCACGAACGCAAAACGTCGGCACCAAAAGCAGGAAAGTCAACCGGCGTACATGCCCTCTCGAACCCCTCTCAACACGCTTCTCATGCATAATCTCTCTTATGCATGATACGTAGCGCCTGCTCTCCTGCGCGTTTCTTCTGCCTGCACGGATCAGCGCAACGCCTTGCTGGTGGTAGCCAGTTCCTGGCGAGCTGCGAGTAGATTGCGAGTAGCCGACGGCGGCTGGGGGCTAGATCTACCTCCAATCAACGCTCAAACCGGGCGATCCGCCTGCGGGAAATGTCCGGACCACTCCCCCGCGATGTGTCAGGGTCGTGACCAACCACTGTGTCGCTGGCTACGGACGCGCTGCTACTGTCCCGCCTGAGCCTTCAGCACACGGACGACGGGGAGGGGATCGGGATGGCTTTGGACCCGCCGATGGAGGTTGTGCAGCTGCTGAATTTCATCGGCGTGGACTGGCCGATGATCAACGAGGACACGGTGCGTGAGGTCGCCGGGTACGTCGAGCAGTTCGCCGAGAACATCCAGTCCGCGCATCAGGACGCCACCGACACCATCGGCAAGATGAGCAGCGCGTATCAGGGCGCCTCCTACGAGCAGCTGGTGCAGCGCTGGGCGGAGATGTCCTCCTCGCACATGACCGAGCTGGTGGACGGCTGCAAGGTGGTGGTCGAGGCGCTGCACGCGGCCGCCGACTTCATCGTCGCCCAAAAGGGCGTGGCGATCGCCGAGCTGGTGGTGCTGGCCGCCTCCTTCGTGGCCGACCAGGCCGCGGCGGTGGCCACCTTCGGGCTGGCCGAGGCCGCCCTCGCGGCGATCGAGCTGGCCGCGCGCAAGGCGATCGAGTTCCTGGAGCAGCAGCTGGAGCAGTACATCCTGAGCCAGGTCATCGAGGCGGGGTTCAAGGCGTTGCAGCCGATCATCCAGCGGGCGCTGGACGGGTTCGTCTTCCAGGCCGCCTCCGCCGCCCTCGGCGTACCCGCCGGCGGCGGCGGTGGTGGCGGGGGTGGGGCGGTCGGCTCCGGGTTCCAGGTCATTCCGCAGGAGCTGCGCTCGCACGCGCAGGTGCTGCACGGCCACGCGGACACCGTCGCCGCCCACGCGCAGACGCTGACCGGCCAGCTGACCGGGGTGAGCTTCGCGTGAGCAGCGGCATCGCCCGAGCGCTGGAGGAAGGCGTCGCCAACGACCTGCGCCCCGCGCTGCAGGACGCCGGCAAGGCCCTGGAGAACGCGGTGCGCTCGGTCGCCCACGGCGCCGAAGGCGTGGCCGCACGCACCGAGGCCACCGAAGCCGACGTCCTGGGCAAGATCACCGCCATCGGCGGCAAAGACGCCGACAGCGCGATCGCCACCGCGGAAAGCGACGCCACACGCACCGCGGGCAATCTCGAAGGGGACGGCAACGACCTGAGCGGCGCGGGCCACGCCGGTCAACCGTCCGAAGGCAACGGGGCCACGGTCACCGGCGGTGACCCCGTCGACGTGGTCTCCGGCCAGATGATCGCTTCGCAGACCGATCTGGTGGTGCTCGGCCTGTTGCCGCTGGTGCTTCGCCGCGCCTACGCGTCCGCGTATCCCGGCGGCCGGCTGTTCGGACCCGGCTGGTCGTCCACCCTCGATCAGCGCGTGGTTATCGACTCCGACGGCATCCACTACGCGGGCGACGACGCTCAGATCCTCAACTACCCCGTGCCGACGCAGCCCGGCCAGAAGGTCCTGCCCGCTGACGGCGCGCGCTGGCCGCTGTCCTGGAACCGAGCCGCCGACGAGATCACGATCGAAGACCCGGCGCGGGGATACGTGCGGCACTTCACCACCCTCGGCGCCACCCGGAACCGTGGCACCGAGATCCGCGCGCTGACCGCGATATCCGACCGCAATGGGCACCGGATCACGTTCGTGCGCGACGAGGAAGGCATCCCCAGCGAGGTGCAGCACTCCGGTGGGCACCGCGTCGCCGTGGACACCGCTTACACCTCGGCCGGATGGCGCATTGAGGCGCTGCGTCTGCTGGACGGCACGAGCGGCGGCCAGGGTACGACGATCGCCGGCTACCACTACGACCGGCGCGGCCGGCTGACCGGCGTGACCAACTCCAGCGGCCTGCCCTACCTCTACGAGTACGACGACCACGACCGCATCACCGCGTGGATCGACCGCAACAACCACCGGTACGAATACACATACGACGATCAAGGCCGCGTCATGCGCGGCGAAGGCGAAGACGGCTTGCTGTCCGCGACCTTCACCTACGATCCCGGGAACCGGGTCACCACCGTCACCGACAGCCTCGGGCACCCGACCGAGTACCACTACGACGCGAACCAGCACGTCACGAAGACCGTCGACGCGCTCGGGCACGAGACCACGACCGACTACGACCGGCACGGCAGGCTGCTCTCGCGCACGGACGCCCTCGGCCGCGTCACCCGCTTCACCCTCGACGACCACGGACAGCCGACACGCATCGACCGTCCCGACGGGACGACGGTCACCGTCGCCTACAACGAGCTGCAACAGCCCGTTCGTGTCATCGAGCCGGGCGGCACCCAGTGGCGGTACTCGTATGACGAACGCGGCAATCTCACCGCCGTCACCGACCCGGTCGGCGCCGTGACCGTGTACGTGTACGACGAGCGAGGGCACCTGTGCGCGGCCACCGACGCCCTGGGCAACACCACCAGCTACGAAACCGACGGTGCCGGCGCCATCGTGCGCGTCGTGGATCCCTCGGGCGCCGTCACCGCCATCGAGCGTGACGCCTTCGAACGTCCTGTGGCGGTGACCGACCCACTCGGCGGCGTCACCCGCACCGGATGGACCGTCGAGGGCCTGGTCGCGTGGCAGACGCTGCCGGACGGCTCCCGCATGGAGCGCAGCTACGACCCCGAGGGCAACACCCTGCGAGCCACGGACGCGGCCGGAAACACCCTCGCCTTCGAATACGGGCCCTTCAACCTGCTCACCGCCAAGGTCGACGCCGCCGGAGTACGCCACCGGTTCCGCTACGACAGCGAGCTGCGCGTCACCGAGGTGGTCAATCCGCACGACCTGGTCTGGCGCTAC
>Ga0070739_10002087_pt1 | contig 27764 bp, 14 predicted proteins | sample Coa_R1_7_FD_66445 | JGI IMG/M metagenome (GOLD analysis project Ga0070739, IMG submission 66445) | Surface soil microbial communities from Centralia Pennsylvania, which are recovering from an underground coalmine fire - Coalmine... | ecosystem: Environmental > Terrestrial > Soil > Unclassified ...
ACAAGTCCTACTCTTCATCCTACTCCTGCTCTTACTCCTCTTCCTAATCTTAATCCTCATCTTACTCTTACTCTTCTTCTTCCCTTTTCCCATACCAAGCGTTCTGTCCGAGCCTGTTAACATTGCGAGTACGGAATATAGGGTAGTAACGTATCGGCGCGAGCGCCTCGAGCTACGGCCACAGGTTCCTACCAACATCCTGGATCACTTCTCTTGCTCCAGCGCCCACCCTCTGTCCCACGGGAAGGCCAGCACGGGTTGATTCACGTAGCGGCGCATCTGAATGACCAAACGTGTCCCGGCACCAGGCGCTAGCCGAACGGTAAAGAACGCGCCCTTGTGTCTTACATTACGGCCTTCACTCTGAATGCTGAGGAACTCATGCTCGCCGTAGCCGCCGGCCTGGACTACGACCGTACGGGCATCGAGCTGGTGGAGATTTACTAGCGTTACAACGGCACAATCGGCCGTCAGCTTCTCGACCAGGGCGGCGACATCTTCCGGCAGCCCCGCACGGCGTCGCAATGGATCGAAATAACGCAACCGACAATGAAGCACGGCCGCGTTGCGGTCGAGATAGATCCCACCCAGAGCCAGTTCGATCAAAGACGCCACGTTCGCTTTGCCGAACGGCAGCGGGTCGTCCGCCAATCGCGTATCCGGCGTCGTCGCATCGGCACGCATCCCGGCGACTCGCTGCCGCACACGCTCCAGATCGGCACGCAGGGCATCCTCGGGGTAGCGTGCGTCCTTGCCCTCCAGGTAATCCGCCCAGCGATCCGGTGCCATGCGTGCGCGATCCTCCGCCTTCATCGACAGGTAATACAGCTCGCGCGCATTTTTGCTGTAATGTTGTGGAACGTAGGCGTACCAGCCCTTGTCGCCGTACATCGTGGGATACATCTCCCGGCCATCGATCACCTTCTTGTGACTGTTGATCGCGTCCATCTGCTTGCGCCAGCCGTCCAGGTAGCGATCCTCTCCCGTCAAGAGATAGGCGTTCATGAAGCCGATAAACCCCCGGTCGTGCAGATTGCGATGGGCGATTGCGCCGGTCTGCGGCACGCGAACGCTGAAACCCCAACCGTAGACGCCTCCATACCACTTGCCGTCACACGCGCTACCGACCTTACCGTCCAGGCCGATGTTGGTCGGAATGATGTCGCCGTTGGCGCTCATCCGCTGGCGCCAGGCCTCGACGTACTCCAGCAGCCAGCGACGGTACTTGTCCTCGTGTTGCAGCATGTAGGCGTTCAGTGCCAGTGAGGTGCTCAGCAGGTTGAGGGGATGATCGCCGATGATGTCGTTGTAATCCTTGAAGTGCTCCAGCATCTCCTTGTAATTGCGTTCGGCGTGACCGAGCCGGAAGCGATTCTCTACCTCGATGGGATCGCCGGCCCAATCCAGGGCGGTAGCCTTGCGCAGCAACGGGCCACGGCTGCCATTAAACAGGCTGCGGATGATCTTGTGTTGCGGATCGTAGTTGGCCGCGCCTGCATCCTCGTTGAGGTAGAAGCCGGCGAAGCGGCGGACACGTCGGCGGAAGGCCCGGTCGTAGGGGTCGGACAAGCCCTGGACGTTGAAGGGCGTCAGCCCCTCGCCGTTGTGCAGCCAATCGAACAGGACCGGGAACTCCTTATAGTACATGCCATCGCGGGCGAACGGAACCTCCTTGGTCTTGGCGGCGGTGTACTGCCGGAGGTGTCCTTCCCAGGCCTTCTTGTACAGTTGCAGGACTGTATCCGGAGCGCCGAGAGCATGCAGGATGGGCCAATCGGTGCAGTTCTCGATGGCATCGTCGGGGCCGTCATCGCCCCCCCAGCGTTCGACGCATAGGAGGTAACCGCGCTCGTCGAAGTAGCGCTCAAAGAACTCCTGGCAGGCTGCGGCGTTCGCGCGAAGCAGTTCGCGTTCGAGCAGCGCCCATGTCGGCGGCGACATCGGCGTTGCCACCGACAGCGTGACCTCCTCGGCGGGGAGCGAGCAGGCAAAGCAGAGAAGGGCGACGGATGCAAGCACTACAGCAAACGGAAAAGAACGATACATGGGATCCTCGCGTGGCATCCTGTTGCGCAACTGATGGCGAAACACGACTCAGAATCGATCCAGCTCCCTTGGCAGGCGGAAACCTTGGCCCTGGCGGCGTCTGCTCCTAGAGATACTCGAAGACCGTGTGATGCTCAACGCCAGCCGCTAGCGCGAAGCAACTCCTAGTAAGATCTCAACCTCAAGCGCAGAATTACGCTGTCCGCTCTGTCATCCGCTGATCGGACGCCCCGTGTCGTTGCCGTCTACCCTCTGCCTCGATGCAATGACCGTACAGCGCTGCAAGGACAGCGTCGTCTCGCTAAAATGAGCGCCTTATTTCCTGCATTCTAGTTGACGGGGTCGTTGCAGAACACGGCTTCGCTACTCGATCCAATCGATCTGAACCGGTGGCAGTTAGACATGCAGGCACGTCAGCGCCCGGAATTCGCTCAAGTCCAGCCGAGCCTCCGATAAAGAAGGGGCAGACAAGCAACAAACCCGGGCACGATGAGACGTGATAGGCAAGAAACGCGGCGGACGAGACTTTGACTATTCGATAAAAGTCGGAAGTATGGAACAACCGATAAAAAAGGCACCGTCCTGAAACAGACTACAGCGCTTTCCAACTACCGATTGCCCCTACTGGTGCACTGCAGCTGAAGTGTCAAGTAGGTGCCGCGAGCCGAGCGGCACTCCCGTCCGGCTCGGCTCGCCGGACCTACTTGACAATTGAGCTGCAAGGAACCACTACCCGCTTGCAACGATTACTGAGCGAGCAAGAGTTTCGGCCGCACCTAGGAAAAGGGGGTGCGAAGGTCATATGAAATTCCATCCGTTGGCCCGCTCCTCTTCCGTATGGCCTCTCCTCTTGCTGGGACTATTGCCCGGCTGTCAGACGGTACAGCTCCGTATTGGAAGCATCAACCAGGCTGGCTCTTACGGCAACATTCAGGAGCAGCAGGTTCTGGACAACCTTGCCAAATTCGTTTACGACATCAATTCCCTGCCCACCTTTGCCTTCTCCGGACAAGGAAACAACCAGGTTTTGGACCAAGTCTCTCTCGGGAGCACCACAACGTGGGAACGCATCGCGGAGGGCGTGTACGGATGGTTCTCTTCCACCTTGGAGCCTTTCGCTCAACGGCAGGCCTATCAAAACTGGGTCCTGCAACCGGTGAACGATCCACGCCGGCTGGACTTGATGCGTTGTGCCTATCAGCAAGTCGTTCGGGCCAACCTCGCCGCGCGTGGCTTGCAGGATACGGGGTGTTGTCCCTCCTGCCCCGGAGGAGTATGCCCAGATTGCGAGAAACGATTCAACACGTTTTATACGGGTCGGACAACCACGCCGACGCCGCTGCCCGGCGACTCGACGGACTCCGGCACCGTAACCAATCGTTGCTTGGGCCATAATCCTGTATGGTTCGCCTGGGGTTGCAAGAAGGACATGCCGAAGTGCTGCAAGTGCCTGAAATATGGCCATTACTGCGGCGTCTATGTCTGGGTTCTTCCCGGAGGCGAGGACGAGCTGACAAAGCTGACCCTGGCGATCCTCGACTACGCGGTCAACTTGCCGGCCGTTCCCATCGTGGTGACGAAGACGGTCGTCTATAAAATAGGTCCGGACGGATTGCCCATAGCGAATGGCAAGGAAGTGGGGACGGTGTCGGCAACCATCCCGATCGATGCGCCCAGCATAAGTGTGCTGAAAGCCGACATGGTGCAAGCTGCCCACACGCTGGAACGACAGATCGAGGCTGCGAAGGCGGAAGCCCGAACTCTGACCGAGGACCATCCAAGAATGGCTCAGCTTAGAGCGATGATTTCCCGGGAGGTAGAAGCTGCGGCTTTGAGGCAGCGGGCCGCGAGTATCCCGGATGCGCCCACCCTACCGGCGCCTTATGTACCTTCCATAGATGTGATCGGAGGCCCTGGTCTCATTCAACTCCAGAACAGACTTCAATCGGTTCAGCCTGTGGTGCCACTCTTGCCGACGCCTCCCCGATAATGGCAAGCGTAGGATAAGCGCGTAAAGGTCTCGGAAACTTCTTGCAGTCTGGGTTCCCTATCCTCCTCACCCGCCGGTCGGTGCAGCAATACGCTTACCAGCAGCGTCTCGCCGAAGGCGCAAGCCGGGGTCGAGTCCGAACGGGGCCACGGGCCAGCGCGGAATCGACAGACACCGCTCCCATGCTGGAACGGTGCCTGTCGCTGCTGCACTTCTTAGGACGCGGACGGCCGAGGGATGGTCAGCGCACCCCAGGCACATACCACCTCATCGAGTAGGGGGTATACCAGATCGGTGCGGCCGGGGAGTACCGAGCGTAGCCGCTCCACAGCGAACCGTGTGCCCCGGCCGTTACCGTGCCTGCCGGCCCCGTCGCCGCCGTGCCGTGGGCGCCGGCCGCGGCTACGCCATTGGGTCCGGCGGCGACGCCGCCGACCCCACCATGCGCATAGGTGTTGCCTTCCGGCCCTGTGACCTGGACGCCGTGGGCGCCGCCTGCTGCCGCACGGCCGCCCGGCCCAACGTAAGCGCCGCCGCGAGCGCCGGCCTGGACTGTCGTGCCGTGTGGCCCCGTACGGCTCACCGTCGTGCCGCCCCGTCTCCCCCCAGCAAACGCCGCCGGGCAACTCGCCAGAACCACCAACACCGCCACGCCGAAGAATTGTGTTACGCGCCGCATGATTTTTCCTCCCTTGGAAAATGGGTTCATTCGCTACCGATCAGAAAGCCACCTCGAGCGCCTCCAGGCCACGCAGATTGAAGTTTTGCCGGTACACCGGCGCCGGCTGAGCCAGCCGCAGGCCGGGCAGGCGGCGGAGCAGCGTCTCGAAGACGATGCGCCCTTCCAACCGCGCCAGCGGCGCCCCCAGGCAGAAGTGCGATCCCAGCCCGAACGCCAGGTGTTTGTTGTCCGCCCGGCCCACATCCAGCCGGTCCGGGTCGGGAAACTGGGCCGGGTCGCGGTTGGCTGCCCCCAGCACCAGCAGCACCGTCTGCCCCGCACGCAGCTGCTTGCCGCCCAGCGACAGGTCCGCCTTGAGTATCCGGCTCGTGAACTGCACCGGACTGTCGTAACGCAGCAGCTCCTCGACCGCGGTCGGGATCAGCGTCGGATCCTCGTGCAGACGACGCATCTGGTCGGGGTGTCGCAACAGGGCCAGCGTGCCGTTGCCGATCAGGTTCGTCGTCGTCTCATGGCCGGCGTTCAGCAGCAGCACGGCGTTGGCCAGCAGCTCCGCCTCGTTGAGACGGTCGCCCTCCTGCTGCGCCTTGACGAGGGCGCTGATGAGATCGTCGCGCGGCTCGACCCGCCGCTGAGCCACGATGCCGGCGAAGTAGGCCCGCAGCTCGCGCATGCCCGCGACAGCCCGCCGTAGCACGTCCTCCGACAGGTTGCCCGGCAGATTGCCCGCAAGGGCAGCGGTGTCGTCGGACCACTGTTTGAAGCGGTCGCGATCCTCGTGCGGCACGCCGAGCATCTCGGCGATCACGGTCGCCGGCAGCGGATAGGCCAGGTCGCGGATCACGTCCATTCGGCCCCGCGGCTGGACGGTATCAATTACGTCGTCCACGAACCGTTGGATGAAGGGGGCGAGGGCCGCCACGGCGCCGGGGGTGAAGGCCTTGTTCACCAGCAGGCGCAGCCGTGTGTGACGCGGCGGGTCGGCGTTGAGCATCGCGTCCCTGCGGTCGGTGAACAGTTCCCCGAACTCCGCCGGCACCCGCCGCCGGGCCGACTCAGTCCGCTCCGCCGAGGCATGCGGGCTGCGCAGGACGCTCACGATATCGGCGTACCGAGTCAGCACCCAGCCGCCGGTGTGCTCCTCCCAGTGGACCGGGTCGATACGGCGGAGGCGGGCGTAGTAGGGATAGGGGTTGGCGAGAATGGCCGGGCCGAACAGCTGCCGCCGAGCCAATCGTTTGAAGATTGTTGCTAGCATGGGAAGACTCCTTGATCCGTGCGGCCGGCGGCATTCGAGAGCCGGTTCACTCGTCCGGCCCTTTGCAGGCGTCCGCCGCCCGTCTGAAGAAGGAATCGTCGGAGATGTTTCACAAAAAGGATGAAGGATGAAGGATGAAGGAAGAATGCGAGATCAGCCGCCTGACGAATGACTCAGAGAGCAAACAGCTTGGTTCTCGTTCAGAGATCGGGTGGCTTCTCTTCCTTCATCCTTCATCCTTCCGAAGGCTCAGTCGATCAGTCCCTCGGCCTCGGCTCGCAGCCGGGCGAGGACGCGCGACTTTGCGATGCGGACGGCGACAGCCGACATTCCTAGTTGGGCGGCGGCGGCCGGCGCCTCCCACCCCTCGACCGCAGTCAGCCAGAAAGCCTGCCAGGTCCGCTGCTCGAACTCGCCGCGGATCAGGTCTAAGGCCCGCCGATACAGTCCGCTCATCTCGTCGGCGTCCTCGTCGGAGCCGGGCTGCGGGTCGGGGATCTCGTGAAGCCGTTGGAGTGCCGTCGAGCCGCCTGCGGCCGCCGCTTTGCCTTCGGCCCGGCGGTAGTAATCGAGAAGTTTGTGGCGGGTGATGCCGCGCACCCAGCCGCGAAAGCTCCCCGGTCCACGGCGCTCGAACCGCTCCAGACCCTGAGAAACCGCCAGGAAGACCTCCTGGGCCAAATCGGCGGCATCCTCCGGGTGAGCGCCGCCGCGACGGCACCAGTATTCCACCAGGGGGCCGTAGAGCGTGACAAGCCGCCGCCAGCTCGGCTCATCGTGCTGTCGCGCCCGTTCCAGCAGCGACAGCGAGGTGACGCGTTCGGGGTTCATGGGCCCTCCACTCGAGAATGCGGGATCGAGAGCAATGGTGTCGCCAGCCAGAGGGGACGGCGGTTCCTATTCTAGGGGCTGTTGCGCCAAGGATCGAAGTCCTCGGCCTTACAATGGGTAAGCGCTTTGCCAAGACGCTCCTCAAGCGGCCCGCAGCCGGTGCGAAAAAAATGGAATTGAAGGTTTTTTTCCTTGATTCGTTCCTCTCTTTAGTATATTCTGCTGAATGACACACAAGGATGAATGTGGCTGTTGACTCGTCCCAATCTTCGGAGCAGAGTTTCCGCAGCTTGGATGGTAGGATGGCTCCGCATGGGTGTGTTTGTCGGTTGGCGCCGGTTGATAAAAAGTGCAGGCCTGATTAGTTCATGCCTGATCGTTCTCCTTGCGTCTTCCTCGGTGCATGCCGGTTGTGGCGGGAATGTTCACCTATCCCGGCAGACCGGCGATGATCCCTTGCTCGAGCATCCGTTCTCCTCGCAGTCAACACTTATTTCGGATTCACATGGGGCGTTGCCCGTGCCGGTTCGGCACAAACCCTGTTCCGGCCCCGGATGCTCACGTAAACCCTTTGTCCCTCCCATGCAGGCCCCCACTTCTCCTGCTCCCGATCGCTATGAAGAGTGGGGATGTCTGCCGCTCTCGTTGCTACAGCCTTGCGAGGAGCTAGCAGCGTTGTTGCCAACCGAGGATCAACTTCTACCATTCGACCAAGCCGTTCCCATTTTTCACCCTCCCCGCTCGATTTGATTCTCCCTTCTGATGCGTGAGGAAGCCAAGACCAGCGAGCAGGATTACCTGCGCGCGGGCGTGTCGGCGAAGCTGACTTACGGTGTTTTCCGTTTTGCTCGTCGATTTCACTTGGCCCTTCCTTTCTGACTTGTCGAACGTGCGGCCTACAGCAGGACAGCGGATTGAGCTTTCGGCGTGTCTGCTCCTGAATGGTCCAATTAGTCCAGGGAATCGAAACGGCGTATTCCACGGGGGTACAATGGCGTTCATCAAGACGATCTCGGTGCGGGAAGCGAACGATGAGTTGCGTGCGGTCTATGGCATGATTCGCTCGGACATGGTTGGCTCCGCGCCTTTCCCGGTTGAGTGGACCACCTGGAATGTCATGCAGGTGTTCAGCCTTCGCCCGCAGTTCCTGTCGGCGTTCGAGCGGGGCTTTCGCCACTTGATGTGGGATGGCGAGCTGAGCCGGCTGGCGAAAGAGGCCATTGGGGTCAGTGTCGCCCAAACGAACGCCTGTCATTACTGAAGGGAGGCGCACGTCGGGTTCCTGCAGGCTGCAGGGATGTCCGCCCGACTGTCTCGCATCTTCGAGAACGATCCGCTGGCGGCTCCGGTCGCTCCGGATCTCCGGGCGTTCATTGCGCTGGCCGTCAAGGTCACCGCTCGCCCGCAAGAGGTCGCCTCGGAGGACGTCAAGGGCGCGTTTTCCGCCGCCCTCTCGCCGCGGCAGTATTACGACGCGGTGGGTGTGATGATGGCGTTCAATTTCATCACACGAGTGGTCAATGCGCTGGGGGTGGAGCCGGAAATCCCGGGATGGATGCGCCGGATCGAGCCGCTCCGCCAGCTTGGAATTCGGGCGATGGCCCTCTTCTTTCGCTTGTTCGTCAACCTGGACCGAAAAGAAGTTCACGGACCAACGCCTGCCGAGAACCTGGCGGCTCTCCGCAGCCTGTTTATCGATCTCCGTCTGGGGGATCTCCCAGCCTGGGTGGAACGGTTGTCTTTCGCGCCGCCGCTTCTGGCCACCCTCCGCGAGTTCCTGGAAGCGCTGGTCCGCAGGGACGCGGCGACCGGGACCATCGGCCTCGACGTGAACCAGTTCATGGCGATTGGACGGACCGTCCTTCAGTCCATCCCCAACGCGGAAACCCTCACGCTACTCGCCGAAAACTGGCAACCGGCCCCCGGTGCCGAAGCAGACGCCAACCGAGCCGCCCTGATCACGCGGTTGGCGAGCGATGTGGCCTTGCGTTCGTACACACTGACCCGCGACCGGATCGACGAGCTGCGAGCTGCCAACCTGGACGATGCGGAGATACTGGACGTAGTCGTGGCCGCAGCCCTGTGGAGTGCGGCAGCCCGGCTCGAAGTGTTGACCGGCTGCCTCCCGGCCCTTGCTCCCAGCGACGAGATTGCCACGGAGGCCATCCTATCACCGATCCGCGCGGCCGTCGCGCCGAATGCCGATCGCCGGAGCGCAGAGGTTGTTGCCACAACAAAGGATCAAGTCCAATCGGCATTAAGAGAGGAACTCGCCGTATGAACCGTCTGCCTGGATCGATCCGGCGCCGAGTTACCTTGCTTGTATCGGCGGCCCTTGTCGTCAGCTTGTACGTAATGACGCGCGAGCGGGGACTATCCAAAGCCGAGTCCGAAGAGGTCGTCAACAGCTTCCGGTTTAGCCGGACGCCGTTACCCGAAGTAAACAACCACCCGCCGTACAAGTATGTCCGTAAGGTTCATCCCAGTGTGTGGCACATCCGAGCATACGTGTCCACACTCGGGGCAAGTGTGGCGCTGGGCGATCTCGACGGCGACGGACGGCAAAACGACGTGGTTTGGGTCGATCCACGCACCGATCAGGTTATTTGCGGTCCCGTACCGGGTACGGGGGCGCGTTACGAAACATTCGCACTCGACCCCGGGCCGTCGTTCCCCAACTGGAACCCCGCGACGATGTGCCCACAACCCTGCCTGATCGCCGACTTCAATGAGGACGGTCTGATGGACGTTCTCGTCGTCCATTGGGGCCGTAGCCCGATCCTTTATCTGCGCCGAACGCCGGCCGACCCGAAGACCCCGCCCTCGGCCGCCGAATTCGAAGCACAGGAATTGATCGCGGGCGGCGACCGCTGGTACTCCTCGACGGCGACCGCGGCCGACTTGGACGGCGATGGGCACCTGGATCTGATCCTTGGCAACTACCTCCCCGACGGCTCCCGAATGCTCGACGAGAATGCCCAGGGGCTTGAAACCTTGCATGACTCGCTGGCGCGGTCCGGCAACGGCGGGGGTCTCCGATTTTTCCGCTTTGTCACCGCGACCTCGGGCCGGCATCCGACGGTCCGATTCGACCAGCAGAAGAATACGATCGCCGAGGAACTGACCCACGGCTGGACTTATGCAATCGGGCCGGTTGATCTCGATGGCGACTTACTGCCGGAAATATACGTTGCCAACGACTTTGGCCCCGACCGCCTGCTGCATAATCGCTCGACCCCCGGCCACTTTCAGTTCGTGGCCTTGCATGGCGAGCGCACGATGGACACGCCGGCCTCCTGCGTGCTTAACCAGGACTCTTTCAAAGGCATGGGCGTGGACATCGGCGACATAAACGGCGATGGGCTGCTGGACATCTACGTGAGCAACCTAACGACCCAGTGGGGCCTGACCGAGAGCCATTTCCTGTGGCTCAACACCGGCCAGACCCAGCGCATGAAAGACGGGATCGCTCCGTTCCGGCAAGCCAGCGAAGAACTGGGCCTGTCCCGCAGTGGCTGGTCGTGGGACTGCCGGCTGGCGGATTTGAACAACGACGGCGTTCTTGAGGCGCTTCAGGCAAATGGCTTCATTAAGGGGCAAATCAACAAGTGGCCCGAGCTGCAAAGCCTTGGCACCAGCAATAACCAACTCTTGCACAACCCGAAGTTCTGGCCGAGCCTCCAGCCGGGCGACGACGTCAGCGGCCATGACACCTTCGCCTTCTTTGTCCGGGGCAGGGACGGCCGCTATTACGACGTGGCCCCCAAACTGATTCTGCCGGACGGTCAGTTCATGTCCGAGGCGATGGTGACGCGCGCTATCTCCCTGGCCGATGTGGACGGCGACGGCCGGCTCGATTTCGCCGTTGCGAATCAATGGCAGCCGTCTTACTTTTACCACAATGAGTGCCCCAAGCCCGGCAACTTTATGGGGCTGCACCTGTTGCTGCCTCTGGAAAAGGGAAAGCCAACGCTCGTCAAGCCGGGCATTGGTCATCCGATCCACGAAATCCCGGGCCGACCAGCCATCGGCGCTGCGGTGACCATTCGGTTGCCGGACGGACGTCAGCGAGTGGCCCAGGTAGACGGCGGTAGTGGCTATGCTGGAAAACGTGCCCCGGATGTTCACCTGGGTCTGGGCGCGATCGACGAAGCTCCCGTAGAGATTCGTTGGCGGGACTCCGACGGCAATTCCCATGAGGAAACATTTACATTGAAGGCCGGTTGGCACACCATCCGACTCGGTTGGCCCGCAGACAGGAAGTGAGGGCTTTGATGACGACGATGACGAAGACAGCCGACGCGATCACTACGCTGCAATTCTACCCCAAGCACAGCGCCCTGCGTCGTTATTTCGCCCTCTGGTACTTCACCATCTTACTCATTGTCTGGAACATCCTCGGCCATTTGTTTCTCGGCTTTGAGCAATCACATATCCAACCGCTCGTTGGCGTAGCGACGGCCATCCTCCTTCAATTCCTGCTGGAGTGGATCGACGCGCGAGCCAGCGGTCGCAAGCCGCGGTTCGCCGGCTCGTGGGCGGACCTTCTCAACTCGCTGCCGCCTGCCATCATCCCGGGCCTGGCTGTCACGATGCTGCTGTTCCCCAACGAGAGGCTGATGCCGGTGATATTCGGCGTCGGCGTCGCCATCTGCTCGAAAGTGATTTTCCGTGCCCCCGTGGGTAACGGTAAAACTCAGCACATCTTTAACCCGTCCAACCTGGGGATTGTCGCCACGCTGCTTTTGTTTCCCTCGATTGGAGTGGCACCCCCATATCACTTCACGGAGAACTTGACTGGGATTTGGCACTGGGCGCTGCCCGGCCTGGTGCTGGCGACGGGCATCGTCGTCCATGCGCTGTTCACGGGCCGATTGACTCTCGTTCTGACCTGGCTGGTTGCGTTTATCTTGCAGGGTGCGCTGCGGAGTTGGTACTTTGGAACGTCTTGGATCGTGCCTCTGACACCGATGACAAGTGCGGCGTTCATGGTATTCACTCTCTACATGATCCCTGACCCGGCAACCACGCCGATCAAGCCGCTGCATCAGGTGCTCTTCGCCCTTGCCATCGCAGCAGCTTACGGCATGCTCCTGGTAGAGCATATGGTATACTGCTTGTTCCTCGCATTGGCGGTCGTTTGCGCTCTGCGTGGTGTGGGCTTGTACGCCTGGGCGGCATGGCAGTCCCTTCGTGCAAATCCGCGAGGATCCCTCATGGTTCCAGTTCCAGATCAACGTATCGGACCGCTCACACGATGAAACGGCGGAACGGCCCTCGAAATCGTCGGATTGGCTTGCCATCTTGACGGCGTAAACTTCTCCGCGAGTCTGGTACTGTGTTCCTGTCGCCATCCTTCCCGCCCGCGGCCGTGTCAGCGGGCCGCGAATAACCCTAGAATCTAAGCAGCAACTCCGGTCGGTGAACCGGATCGCCTACGAGGGCTATGGAAGAATTCGGGGAAAATCATGCACGAGCGTGCCTGTCCGACCGATGACGAACTGGCCGCGTTCGTACACGGCCGGGTGGTCGGGCCGCGCCTCGACCGGCTGGCCGAGCACGTGGCGGCCTGCCCCGCGTGCCAGCAGCGGCTGGAGCATGCTGAAACCACGCCCGACGCCCTCGTCCGCCTGCTGCGGCGGCCCGCTCCTCGGAAGGATGAGATCAGAAGGATGAAGGATGAAGAAAGACAGAAGACAGAAGGCCGCGAAACGGTTGGTGATTCATCCTTCATCCTTCATCCTTCATCCTCCACTTCGCAGAGCGGCATCCGTCTCCTGTATTACCGCCGGCTGTGCCTGGGCTTCGTGGTCGTCGCCGTCATGACGCTTCCTCTGTGGTTCCTCCGTCTGGGTAACTTCGACTTGCTGATCGGCAGCGATTCGATTCGCAAGCCGGGGCTAATTCTGTTCGCAATCATTCCTCTGTACGCCACCGTGATGGCCGTCCACCTGTGGCTGCGGCCGACGGCATCCCTGGCCCGGCTGCGACTGCTCGCCATCGTCTTCTTTGGGCTGTTCACCGTGGCGATTAGCTACCGGCAGTTCTCTTACCTGGCCTTTGCCGTTCCCGGAGAACTCGACACGCCCGAGTACACCAGCGTTCGGCTCAGCGGCGCTAACGTGATCTGCATCCTCACCTGGTTCATTGCGATAGCCAACTACGGCGTGCTGGTCCCGGACGACTGGCGGCGCGTGCTGGCAGCCGTGGCAGGTATGGCCCTGATTTCGCTGGCGATGATCGTGGCGGCCGGGATCGTCAACCCGGAGGTGCGTGCCCACTGGCCGTTTCTTCTGACCTGGTCCGCGGTGATCCTGTCCATCGGAGTGGCCACGGCGACGAATGCGTCGTTCCAGATCGCCGCCCTGCGGCGTGAGGCTTCCGAGGCCCGCCGGCTAGGGCAGTACCAGCTCAAGCAACGCCTGGGTGCCGGCGGTATGGGCGAGGTCTATCTGGCCGAGCACCGCCTGCTCAAGCGCCCTTGCGCGGTCAAGTTGATCCACCCCGAGGGCGCCGACGACACGGCGATGCTCCGCCGCTTCGAGCGTGAGGTCCGGGCCACTGCGCAGCTGACGCACCCCAACACGGTCGCGATCTACGATTACGGCCACGCCGAGGATGGCACGTTTTACTACGTCATGGAATATCTGCCCGGCTTGGACCTTGACGACTTGGTGAGGCGCTACGGCCCGTTGCCGCCGGCGCGAGCGGTCCATATCCTCCGCCAACTGTGCGGCGCCTTGCAGGAAGCGCATGCCGCCGGGCTGGTTCACCGCGATATCAAGCCGGGCAATGTGCTCCTGTGCCAGCAAGGCGGCCTTCACGACGTGGCCAAGCTGCTGGACTTCGGCCTGGTACGGGCGGTCAGCGCCGGGGACGATGCCCCGACCCGGCTGACCGCCAGGGGAGCCGTGTTGGGGACGCCGGCGTACATGGCGCCCGAGCAAGCGCGGCAGGCGGAGGCCGCCGACGCCCGCAGCGACCTGTACAGCCTCGGAGCACTGGGGTACTTCCTGCTGGCCGGCCGGTCGCCGTTCCAGGGTGGCACAGCCCTGGAGGTGATGCTGGCTCACCTCCAGGACCCGGTGCCCCCGCTGGCAAACGCCCCAACCGACCTGGAAGCAGTGCTGCGCCGCTGCCTGGCCAAGGCGCCGGCGGATCGTTTTGCGGACGCCGGGAGCCTGGACGAAGCACTCGCCGGCTGCACGTGCGCAGGCGAATGGACGGAAGCGCGGGCGCGGGCCTGGTGGCAGGAGCACCGACCGTCAAGCCTGGACGCATCGGATAGTGCGCCCACTGAGGCGGTGTAGTGTAGTGATCCAGCGGCCGGAGCTACCCGTCTACCAGCTGCAAACGTCAAGGAACACCAACTTTCGGTCGTTCCCACGAGCCTGGAACATCCACTCTGAAGGCAACTCCTATGAAGAAGCTTATCAACCGTCCCCAAGACGTCGTCGAGGAGATGGTCGAAGGAATGGCAGCCGCATACCCGGGCTTACGGCGGCTACCCGGCCAGACCGTTTTGATCCGGTCCGACCTCCCCGACTTAGCCCAACGGCCGGTGGCCGTAATCTCCGGCGGGGGCAGCGGCCACGAACCGGCCCACGCGGGCTACGTCGGACGCGGGATGCTCAGTGCCGCGGTCGCAGGGGAAGTCTTCACTTCTCCAAGTCCTGATGCTGTGCTGGCTGCCCTTCGCGCTACGAGCGGACCGCGGGGCGTGTTGCTGATTGTCAAGAACTACACCGGTGATCGCATGAACTTCGGTTTGGCCGCCGAAATGGCCCGCGCCGAGGGCATCCCCGTCGAAATCGTCTTCGTGGCGGACGATGTAGCTTTGGCCGACTCGGTCGAGCATGCGGGGCGAAGAGGCCTGGCCGGGACAGTCCTGGTACACAAGGTCGCTGGTGCAGCGGCAGAGGCCGGGGCCTCCCTGGCCGAGGTCGCGGCGGAGGCACGAGAAGCCGCCACCGCAGTGAGGACTATGGGAGTGGCGCTCTCTCCCTGTACGGTCCCGGCGGCTGGTCAGCCAACCTTTTCGCTGGGTGAAGACGAGATCGAGTTGGGGCTGGGCACTCATGGCGAGCCTGGCGTTGCCGTGGGCCAATAGAGCCTGCCGACATTCTGGTCGGTCGGCTTCTCGACGCAATCCTCGCCGAGCAAACTTCAGTTCCCCGCGGTCGCGTCGTGCTGCTCGTCAACAACCTGGGCGGGACGCCGATGATGGAATTGGCCATCGTAACGCGGCGGGCGGTCGCCGTCTTACGGAACCGCGGTCTGGTGATTGAACGGGTGTATCTGGGTACTTTCCTGTCCGCACTGGAAATGGCCGGCGTCTCTCTGTCCGTTCTGCCGGTCGATGAGCGACGTCTGGCCCGGCTGGATGCTCCAACCGATGCTCCCGCCTGGACGGGAGCCGCCGCCCATCTTCGGACGCAGGCAGCGCCGCCTCCCGAACCTTTGCCGGTCCCTGCCGCGCCGCCTACATCGACGCACCCGCATACGCGGCTGGGAGAGGCTCTGGAAGCGGTGATCCAAGCTGGGGCCAAGGCACTGATTGGGGAGGGACCACGTCTAACGCAGATGGATCGGGTGGTGGGCGATGGCGACCTCGGCATCAGCCTGGAGCGCGGCGCCCGTGCCGCGCTGCAATCGCTGCTCTCGTACCCACTGGACGATCCCGCCGCCACGCTCCATGCCTTGGGCGTAACCTTGCAGCGCGCTGTGGGTGGAACATCGGGACCTCTCTATGCCGTGTTCTTTCTGCGGGCCTCCGGTTCGCTGCGCCGCGGCAATCCAGCAAACCCGAGCACATGGGCAGAGGCCTTTCAGGCCGGTTGTTCGGCGATTGCCGAGTTGGGTGGAGCGGCACAGGGAGATCGTACCATGCTCGATGCCCTTCTGCCCGCGGCCAACGCATTCCAAGAGGTTGTACATTCTGGCCGATCCGTGAGCGATGCGCTCCACGCAGCAGCCGCGGCGGCAGCGGCCGGCGCCAGGGCAACCGCCGACCTATTGCCCCGGCGAGGACGCTCGAGCTACCTGGGTACCCGCGCCGTGGGACACGTAGATCCGGGAGCCGAGGCGGTTTCAGTATGGCTGGGCGCCGTATCACAAGTCGTCGTCGGACTCCGTAGCTCCTAGCAGATCAATTCTTGCGAATCTGGCATCACCGACTATCACGGAAATAAACGAGAAAGTGTTCTACCGGCCCGACAACGGCGCCGGCCTGCGCAGGAAAGAGAGCAGGTCGGCCATGTCTCGGAGAGTGAGGACCTGCTCGAGTCCTTCGGGCATGAGCGACTTCCCGCTGGCGCGCAGCTCGTCGATTTCCCGACGCAGGACAGTGTCCTCGACTCCCTCGTTGCGGCGCAGCCGAACCGATGTGGCCGTCTCACTGATAACGAGCCCGCTCAGAATTTGACCGCCTTTCGTGGTCAGCGTGTAATTGATGAAATCAGGAGAAACCTCCTTACTGGGATCGAGGATATCCTCCAAGAGTGCGGCGGAGGGCCGGCTGCTGATTCCCGACAGGTCTGGTCCCACACGGTATCTCTGCCCCTGCATCTGGTGGCAGGCGAGACAGTGCTTGGCGAAGACCCCTGCACCGCGCCGCGCATCGCCCTCGAGCTGCAGCGCCTCCTGGTACTTCTTCACCACCTCGCGGCGGTCCGCGGTCTGATACTTCTGGAGTATCTTCCGAGCGCGGCGCTGCAGGTTGGCATCGGGGATGCGGTCCAGGAGGGCGCGAGCCGTCGGGTCGAGGTCAGCGGCAGCCAATTGCTCCTTCTCGATGGCTTCGAGCAACAGGGCGGTCAAGGAGGGGGAGCGGAGCAGAGAGGCAATGACATCGCGGCGTGTGCTGGTGGCATAACTTCCCCAGCGTTCGAAGACCTGGCCAATCAAGCCCTTGTCTCCCAACTCGGCGAGACCCCGTGCCGAGGCCGACTGCACGGACGGCGGATGTTTTGGCTGCATCAGCTCGATCAGCAACCAGCCGGTCCCCTCCGCCTGGGCGCGCGTGAGCACCTCCACGGCCAGGACACGTGCATGGGGCACTTCCTGCTCCGAGAGTGCCAAGGCTCGTGCCGACTCAAACAATCCCGCGAGATCGCGCACGGGGCCAGTGAGGGGCTCCGGCGGCTTGGAGAGCAGTAGCCGCAGCGGCCGTCCGACTCGTGCGGATGCCTCGGACAGCCCGGCGAGCAGGGCCAATCGTCCGAGCGTCTTACCTGACCCCGAGCCGGACAACAGACGCAAGCATTCCGCTAGCTCCGCGTCCCGGTTGCGCGCTCCGACGAGCGCCGCCGCCTGGATCAGCAACGGAACCTGGTCCGCCGAAGGAGTCGCCAGCCACTCAGGGTGCCGTTCGAGCAAAAGACGCAGGAACGGCCAGGCGGATTCTTTCAGGCTACTAAGTACGGCGGTGCGGACCCATTCATTGCCGGCATCGCGCTCCGTGATGGTTGCCAGGGCGCGGAGCGCCTCCCGGCCCTCGATCTCTCCCAGAGCCAGCGCCGCTTGAAAGCGCACGCGAATCTCTGGGTGCCGCGCACAATCGAGCACGGCTTGCACTAAAGTCGATCCGGCAAGACGACCTTCGCAAAGCAGCAGAGCCTGTTCGCGCACTTCTGCCTCCTCCGCTTTCAAGGCGTTCAGAAGGAACGCTTCTTCCAAGGCCCCAAGTCCCTGAAGCGTCCACAGCGCATGCACCTTCGCTAATGGCGAGTTAGGTCGTCTTAAAATATCTTTTAAGTACGGAATGGTCTTACGGTCCTGCCGTTCTACGAGCAATCGTTGGGCGGTGTCGCGCACCCAGCCGTTGGCGTGGCTGAAGCAGCGAACCAATTCGGAGGCGCCGGCCTTGCTCAGTTTCGGAATCGGACGTGGTTCTTCGCCACGCAGACGAATACGCCAGATGCGGCCATGCTGCGCTCCCTTCCGCCAATCGATCCCCGCACGCATCTTCTCTGGGACGAAGTGCGGATGCTCGACCCACTGGCGGTAAAAATCGACGACATAGAGCGCCCCATCGGGGCCCGTGGCGAGGTTAACGGGGTGGAACCACGAGTCCGTCGAGGCGAGAAATTCCTTGCCCTGCTCGGTGCGCGTGGCAAGGAAGGCGACGCCGTTGGCGACCAGAGCGCGGCGATGCACGAGGTTGGTCAACGGCTCGCAGACGAAAGCGTTGCCGCGGTAGGCCGGGCCGAGCAGCTGGCCTCGAAAGATGGTGTTGCCGCAGCTGGCATTGAAGAAGTGCACCGGCTCGCGGTTAAAGGTGGTCGGCGGCGGACTGATGGCGAAGAGCCGGCCTTGGTCGGCGGGGTCGGCGATCTGGGCGACCGACGACTCTGCGTTCAGATAGGGGTTGCGTTCGAGAAAGCGCTCTTCGAGAATCACCTGGCGGAAAGGCAGCGTGTTCCAGGAGAGGAAACGCCGGCCCCAGTCATCGCGGGCCAGGCCGAATTGACTGAATCCTGCCACCGCCTCCACCCTGCCGCTCTGGGGGTTAAAGCGAAAATCGCGCCGGCTGATCGAGATCGCCTTCTCGGGGGGAACGTCGGGGCGTCGAACCATGCCATCGCTGCGCCCGTTGGCACCGTACACCCAGTTGTCCAGTCCCCAGGTCAGGCCGTTGACACGCAGCTGCTGGTTCCCTTCATTGAAGCCCGTAAGCACGATGCGCCGCGTCGCCGTCGGCGGATCGCCGGGCCTTTCCTTCAGGTACCAGATATGCGGCGCTGCCGTCACGAGCACACCTCCTTGCCAAGGCAAGACGCCGTTAGGAAACGGCAGCTTGTCCGCGAGCACGGTCGTCTTCTGAAGTTTGCCGTTGTCGTCGAATTCCAGGCGCTTGATTTTTCCCGAAACGGGACCAACGGGATAGTCGATCATCTCGGCCACGTACATTCGGCCATCCTCGTCCCAAGCGACGGCGACAGGACTAACCAGATCCGGCTCGGCGGCCACTAGTTCAATGACCAGACGGTCATCGGCGAGGCGGAAGGTCCGGACGGCCTCCGTGGGGACGAGTGGACCCGAGGGCGGCTCCGCGGCGGTTGTGCAAGCCGGCCATCCGGCAAGGATTGCCAGCACCAGGGGCAGTTTCGTGAATCGTGCGTTCACGGCGAGGCTCCGTTTCCAATCATCGTTGCCGGTCGTGCAGCTCGTGTAGCATTTTCACCGCCTCGGCGACGATGGCCTCGCCGGTGCCGGGCGCGGCGTAGCTGTGCAGGCCAGTCCAGGTCTGGTAGCCGCCCAACTCGAAAGCCTTGCGATCAGGGAGATAGCCGATCCAGTCGTTGGCCAACTCGGCGACATACGTGTAGCGATAGGGAGAGCGGCGTTTGATCTCCTGGCCCAGCTTGGTGAAAAGCTCGGCCGGCACGCCGACGAAGGCCACATCGCCGATCACCAGAGCTTGCAACCAGGTGGCCCGTTCCTGTCCTTGCTGAGGAGCCAGCACTTTGCGTTGCTTGCGAAATACCTCGATGGTGGTATCCGCATGGGCAGGGATGCGCTTCTTGCAATAGGAGGAAACACTCTCGTCTTCACGGGCCTCGTCGAAGGTGCGGACCTTGAAAGTGAAGCGGCGCTTGAGTCCCACCAGACGCGGCACGGGACGAGGTTCGGCAGCGTCGAGTGCCTCGCGGACGGCGTTCTTGATGCGGATCACCATTTCGTCGGTTTTCAGCAAGAGGTTGTGCGTCGAGCCGGAAGCGCCTTCGAGGAAGCACACGGTGCCGCCGAGTTCGCTTTCGAGTTCCTGGGCGGCGAGTCCGTAAAACGAGGGCGAGCGCACCGCTCCCTTGCGCGTCCCGATCGTATGCGTAGAGTGATTGAACAACAAGGCACGCAGCTTGTTATCCTTAAGGGAGCGGAAAGCCAGGACCGGCAGTTCCGGATCGAACGGGCCGGTGGGGCGAACGAAGTCCTCATGAGCGCCGGTCCAGAAGATGGTGTTGTCTTTGAGAAGCACCCGGCTGTTTTGGCCGACCGATGATTCCTCGCCGAGCCGGAAGAAAAAGCGGCACTCGCCGTCCTTGAGCTGGGCATCGGCCTTCTTGACGACCCGGACGATGGCCTTTTGCATATTGCGGCAGAAGACCTCTTCGCGCGGGTAGCCGTGTACAGTGCCGGTACTGGGTGCATGGTGCGTGTGCGTGGCATTGATGAGGATGTGGGCGGCGGGAATGCCGCAAGTCTGGGTGATCTCCTCGACAACGGGATCGATCAAGTCGCGCGTGACGAACAGGACGTCACAGGCGACGATGGCAAGCTTCTCGGACTTGTCGGCTGAGCCGGGTTTTTCCAGCACAACGGCGACAGCTCGCAGCTTGCCCTCCTGCCCGTTGACGCGAAAGGGGAGAATGCCGCCGCCGATGTTCATGGAGTCATCGGCCTCGATCTCGGCGGCGGCGGCCCCAGCTCGCAGTGTGTCAGCTGGTCGCTCTTCAGCCGTGCCCAAGGGTGCCAGCAAATGTGCAAGGACGCCACAGACTAAGCTGTGTTTTGACATATGCGATCTCCTCTTGGATTGTCCAAGGTTTGATTATAGAACACGGCGAACAAAGGGATGGGCAGATCGCTGAATTGGACAAGCAAAGTCTACAGCCTTTTTCAGGTGGATGTAGCGGTTGGGGGTGCCGCTCGGCTCGCGGCACCTACCGGTAGGTCCGGCGAGCCGAGCCGGACCCGCTACACCAGCCGGAAAGGCGCTCTAAACCAACCCCTTTTCGGACCGCTCCTATCTCAAGAGAACAATCGATCAATTCTGCAAATCGCTTCTCTTGACGTTCAGGTGGTCGTGAGGATCGGTGGCCCAGAACCAGTCCAGTCCGTGGCCGGCGAGCAGCGTGTTGGCGTACTGGGTGTTGTACGTCACACTCGCAGCCAGGGTCTGTTGAATGTAGTCGTAGTCGGCCACGGATTTTGTGTTTCCGTAATCGATCCACTCGTTGAGGATCTTGCTGAGCGTGGCAATCGGCAAGTCTACCTTCCCGTCAATCAAAATGTTGTTGCCATTGCCGGCATGAACATTGTGCTGTCCCAGGCCTGCGACGATCAAATTATCGCCATTGCCGGCAAAGATGCTGTCGTTGCCGCTGCCCTCCACGATGAGGTTGTTGCCGTTGCCGACAAAGATATAGTCGTTGCCGTTGCCGGCTACCACCGTGTTGGCGCCGTCGCCCAGCAATACGCTGTCCGTACCGTTGCCCAAGGCCACGAAGTTGTTGCCACCTCCAGCGATGACGTTATCGGTGCCGTCGCTCAAGGACACGCGGTTGTTGCCGTTGCCGAACAACCAGACGTTGTCGTCGCCCTTGCCCGCTGTCACCGTGTTGTTACCGCCGCCGGCCAGCACGTTGTCGGTGCCGTTGCCCAGCGTCACGGTGTTGTTGCCGTTGCCCAGGCGGACGTTGTCGCGGCCATCGCCGGCGATCACCGTGGTGTTGACGGTCAAGGTCGGTGCGAGTTGGATCGTGTCATTTCCACCATACAGATCGATGACCAACCCCGAGAAGGACTGGGTATAGCTAGTCGAGGTGTGGACGCCGTTGAGCGTGGCATCGACCGTCACGCCCGTGCTGCCCGTTTTGCTGGTGCCTGCCGGATTGATGCGGATATAGTCATTTGTGGTCGTGCCGCCGACGATCCACAAGGTCGAACCGATAATGGTGACTCCGCTGTGCAGGACGGTGAGTGTGCCGGGGGTCAGTGTCACGTTGTAGTTGGAGGCCAATCCGGTGCCATTGGAGATGACGCCGGTGATGGCGTAGGTGCCGGGCTGGGCCGAACTCGTATCGCCGGTGCTGCTGTAGGTGATGTGCAGCGTCTCCTTGTTGATGCCGGTGCTGAAGCTAGACGGCAGATCGGCAGCGAGGTTGGCCGGATAGCCGTAGGCTTGCGTATCGTTGCCGATGGTGTAGCGGATCGACGCCTTCGTGATGGATACCGAACCGGTGGCGCCGGTCAGTGTATAATTGCCCGCGGATGAGCCAGACAGACTCAGTCCAGCGAAGGATGTGATATTCTGGGCGCCGACATTGGCGCCTGCCAGCGCGGCAGTGCCCGATAGTGTAAGACTGTCGCCGCTGACCTCGTTAGCCACCGTCAGGATGCTGGCCGCTGCCGCGGTAGTGCCATCGTAGCTGCGGCTGCCGGTCAGGTTCACGGACAGCGGCGTGATGGTTACCGAACCGTTAGCTCCCGTCAGCGTGTAGTTGCCTGCCGACGAACCGCTCAGGCTCATATTGCTGAACGATGTGATTGCCTCGTTGCCGGCGTTGGCCCCGGCCAAGGTAGCGTTGCCCGCTAACGTCACACTGTCGCCGCTAATCAGATTGGTCACGGTCAGAACGCTCGCCGCCGCTGTCGTGGTGCCATCGTAAGCCCGGCTGCCGGCAAGCGTCACGGCCAGCGGGTTGATAGTCACCGAACCTGTGGCACCTTCCAGAGTGTAGTTGCTCGCCGACGAACCGCTCAGGCTCAAACCGGCGAAGGATGAGATCTGCTCGTTGCCGGCGTTGGCGCTGGTCAAGATCGCCTTGCCCCCCAGAGTCAGGCTGTCGCCGCTTACCTCGTTGGCTACCGTGAGGATGCTGGCCGCGGCTGTAGTTGTGCCATCGTAGGTGCGATTGCCTGTGAGCACCACGGCCAGTGGAACGATGGTTACCGTGCCGGCGGCCCCCGTCAGGGTGTAGTTGCTCGCCGACGAACCCGCCAGGCTCAGCCCATCGAAGGATGTGACGGCCTCCGAGCCAACATTGGCACTGGCCAGGGTGGCGCTGCCCTCCAGCGTCAGGGCGTCGCCGCTGACCAGGTTGGACACGGTCAGGATGCTGGCCGCCGCTGTCGTGGTTCCATCGTAGACCCGGTTGCCAGTAAGCGTCACAGCCAGAGGGTTGATGGTTTGAGTAACAGTGCCCGAACTGTTGGCGAAACTGCTGCTGTCGCTGGTATAGACGGCGGTGATGCTGTGGTTGCCGGCCGTGAGCGTAGACAAAGTGATGCTCGCTGAGCCATTGACTAGAGAAATGGCCGAGCCGTAGTTGGAACCATCGACCTGGAACTGCACTGAGCCGGTGGGCGTGTCGGTGGTGGTGCCGGTGGCGCTGACGGAGGCGGTGAACGTGACCGCTTGGCCGTAGGTCGAGGGCGAAGAGGGGTTGGAACTGATTGTGGTGGTGGTCGGAGCCTGTAGGAGCGTCAGCGTGCCCAGCGTGGTGTCACCGGTCAGCGTGTAGGTGACCAGGGGGGCGCGCTGCAGGCCGAGGATGTCGGCCCCGCTGCTGGCTTGGATGGTCACTTGGCCGACCGAGCCGGGCTGGTAGATGAAGGTGTCATCGCCCGAAGAGCCGACGAGTGTGTCGTTGCCGCCGCTGCCGTAGACCGTCACGCCGTTCCCCTGCGGCGCTCCGCCGGACACCGCAGACAGGCTGTACATCAGCAGCCGGTAGTTGCCGGTCGCCTGCCCTCCGTAGGCGTCCACGCCGACGTAGTACGTCCCGTCGGTCGGCAGCGTCACATCCAGGATCACAGGATCCCCGGACTGGAAATCCCGGACGTTGTAGCCCAGGACGTGGCCGGCGCCGTCCAGCACGAGCAGCTCGGGCGGGAACGGCCGGGGGTTGAGGCTGTTGTCCTCGGAGGCGACCTCGAACGACATGACCTCGCCCGCATGGCCGGTGATGGCGTAGAAGTCCTCTTGGCCCGGAGTGGCGATGGTGCCGAGAACGCCGAGAGCGACGGTCTGGAACGTATGGCCGTAGCCCCCCGTGGAGGGGTCAAGCAAGGTGTTAGGCACCGCCAGCTGCGGTAATTCACCGAGGGCAACCGCGGACGTAACTTGGTCCACACTGCCGGCGGACGTTGAGAAGCTGACGCCGCTTACCGGCTGGACCAGCCCGGTCAAATCCTGGGCGCGCAGCAGTGTGCCGTTGTCGTTGAACGCTAGGTGCAAGGCATCGCGCTCGCCGAGCTGGGTGGGTCCGGCGGCGTCGATCAGCGGGGAGTTGACCGAGGCGGGTGAGGCCATAACGTCGCTTGGCGTGTCCACCGCACCGTCCGGTCCCGTGTAGTTTGGTAGGAACTCATCGGGATCGACGCCGGCGTAGATCCCCGTGCCGATGGGACCAAAGGCGTCGCCGTGCTCCAGGCCGACCAGGTGGCCCAGCTCATGGGCGGCGATGGTGGCCGTCAGGCCGACGACGTTGTCGCTGGTGTCGGGCACCAGACCCGGCTCCGAACCCAGGGCCGGGTTGACGTTGATGGTTGCGGAGCCGCCCAGGTCGAGGTTCTCGGTGTCCAGCTCGTGCGAGGCGCCGGGATACGGCCCGACGTTGAAGTTCAGCGTGGCGAACTGGCCGCCGGTGACCTGTGCCAGCTGGGCGGCCTGGGCCGGATCCTGGGTGAAGACGAACGAGAAGTTCTTGTAGATCGCCTCCAGCCGCGCTTGGATGGCGTCGCGCTCGGCCTGCGTGTAGACGTGGTAGCCGGGCTGTGAGTCAGCATCGAAGTTGAGGTAAACCACCTGGGTGATGCCGCCCTGGATGTAGTCGGCGCCGGAGCCGCTGGTGATGAGGTCGCCGCCGCCGCCGCCGATCAGCGTGTCGCCGCGGTCATTGCCCACGATGGTGTCAGGGAAGCGCGAGCCGATGACGCGATCAAAAGCCGTCGGCGGCACCAGCGTCAGGGTCAGGCTGCCCGGGCTGACGACCTGCGGCCCGGACTGCGTCAGGTCGATGTTCACGGGGCCATCGAAGGCGTGGAAGTTCAGGGCGTTGTTCGTCGTCGGTGTCTCGTTCAAAACCTTCGGCCCCCGCGAGGCGGCGCTGAAGTTGTAAGTGTCGTTGCCGCCACCCCCGGTGAACGTATCGTTGCCGCCCTGCACGGTGAAGACGTCGTCGCGGGCGTTGCCTGTGATGCTGTCGTTGAAGGCCGTGTCCACCACGCCGGTGACGCCCAGTGGGTGGGTAATGGTCAAGGTCAACCCCGCGGCGGGGCTGACCGGCTGCGCCGCCGCGCTCGTCAGGTCGAGCGTCACGGCACCGCCGAGCTGGGAGAAGTCGAGTGTGTCGTTGCTGGTGTCCGAGGCCGGATCTACGGTGACGCTCCCCAGCCCCGTCCCCGCGAAGCGATAGGTCGTGCCGCCCGGACCGCCCATGAGGACGTCGCTGCCGCTGCCGGCAACCAGAGTAGCCGGTCCGGCACCGCCGATCAGGGTATCGCTACCGCCCTGGCCTTGCAGCACGTTCGTGGCTGAGTCGCCCTTGATCCAGTTGGCCCCGGCCGTGCCAATGACGTTCTGGAAGAAGCCGGTGAGCGACAGCGTCAGGCCCGGCGCCACCTGCTGTTGCTGCTGCGGGCCGGGGGCCGGGCCGAGCGAGGCGTTGGACAGGTCCAGGGTGATGCCGCTGGTGACTCCGGGGAAGGCAATCGTGTTGATGCCGTCCGAAGTGCCGTCGGTCGAGACGATGGACGAGCCGAACGTCCCCAGGTCGTTGAGGGCCACGTCGAGCGGGTCTGCCGGAGTGCCGGTCAGTTGATACAGATTGTTGCCGTCAAGCCCGCTGAGGCTGACGCCCGTTCCGCCGGTGGCCGAGAGGGTATCGTCACCGCCGCCGCCCATCACCGCCACACGGGTGCCGTCCGTCACCGTCAGTTGGTCGTTGGACAGTCCGCCGGACATGAGGACCGCGTCGGTGTCGTTGGTGGAGGTCAGCGTGTCCCGGCCGGCGCCGCCTGTCATGAGCAGTGAGGACACGTTGCTCGACGCCAGCGAGTCGCTGCCGTCGCCGCCGAAGAGGGTGACGCCGGTGCCGCCGCTAGCCAGCAGGGTAGCGTTGCCGCTGCCGCCGATCATCGACACGTTGTTGCTGTTGATGGCGGTCAGGGTGTTTGAGCCTGAGCCGCCGAAGAGGGTCGCACTGCTGCTGCCGCTGGCGCTGAGAGTGTCGTTGCCGCTGCCGCCGACCATCACCAGGTTCGAGCCGCCGGCTGCTTGCAGTGAGTCATTGCCGCTGCCGCCGTAGAGAGTGACGCCGGTGCCGCCGCTGGCCAGCAGGGTAGCGTTGCCGCTGCCGCCGATCATCGACACATCGTTGCTGTTGGTGGAGGTCAGTTGCGAGTTGCCGCTGCCGCCGAAGAGTGTCACGGTTGTCCCGCCGCTAGCCAGCAGGGTCGTATTGCCGCTGCCGCCGATCATCGACACGTTGTTGCTATTGGTAGAGGTCAGCATGGCGTTGCCGCTGCCGCCGAAGAGGGTAACACTCGTCCCGCCGCTGGCCAGCAGAGTGGCGTTGCCGCTGCCGCCGGTCATCGACACATTGTTGGCGTTGGTGGAGGTTAGTTGCGAGTTGCCGCTGCCGCCAAAGAGCGTGACGCTCGTCCCGCCACTGGCGAGCAGGGTCGTGTTGCCGCTGCCGCCGATCATGGAGACGTTGTTGCTGTTGGTGGAGGTCAGTTGTGAGTTGCCGCTGCCCCCAAAGAGCGTGACATTCGTCCCGCCGCTGGCCATCAGCGTGTCGCTGCCGGTACCACCAATGAGGAGCAGGCCGGAACCACCAGTCGCTTGCAGTGAGTCGTTACCGTTGCCGCCGAAGAGGGTGACGTTCGTTCCGGCGCTGGTCAATAGGGTGGCATTGCCGCTGCCGCCGATCATGGAGACGTTGTTGCTGTTGGTGGAGGTCAGTTGCGAGTTGCCGCTGCCGCCAAAGAGCGTGACACTCGTTCCGCCGCTGGCCAGCAGGGTGGCGTTGCCGCTGCCGCCGATCATCGACACATTGTTGCTGTTGGTGGCGGTCAGCATGGCGTTGCCGCTGCCGCCGAAGAGGGTCACCTGGGTGCTGTCAGAGACCGCCAGCTGCGTGTCGCCGCTGCCGGAGGCGAGCACCGCCTGCGTCACGCCGCTGGCCTGCAGCAGGTCGTTGCCGGTACCACCGAAGAGGGTGATCTGGGTGCCGCCGCTGGCAGTCAGCGTGTCGTTGCCGCTGAGGCCGATCATGGAGACGTTGTTGGCGTTGGACGAGGTCAGTTGCGAGTTGCCGCTGCCGCCGAAGAGGGTGACACTCGTTCCGCCGCTGGCCAGCAGGGTGGCGTTGCCGCTGCCGCCGATCATCGACACGTTGTTGCTATTGGTGGAGGTCAGCATGGCGTTGCCGCTGCCGCCGAAGAGCGTGACGTTCGTCCCGCCGCTGGCGCTGAGCGTCGTGGTGCCGCTGCCACCCAGCATAGAGACGTTGTTGGCGTTGGTGGAGGTCAGCATGGCGTTGCCGCTGCCGCCGAAGAGCGTGACATTCGTCCCGCCGCTGGCTAGCAAAGTCGCGTTGCCGCTGCCGCCGATCATGGAGACGTTGTTGCTGTTGGTGGAGGTTAGCTGCGAGTTGCCGCTGCCCCCAAAGAGCGTAACACTCGTTCCGCCGCTGGCCAGCAAAGTCGCGTTGCCACTGCCGCCGATCATGGAGGCGTTGTTGGCGTTGGTGGAGGTCAGCATGGCGTTGCCACTGCCGCCGAAGAGCGTGATGTTCGTCCCGCCACTGGCGCTGAGCGTCGTGGTGCCGCTGCCACCCAGGAGCGTGACGTTGTTGCTGTTGTTGCTGATGAGCAGGCTCTGTCCACTGCCTCCGAACAGGGTTATCGGCGTCCCCGTCTCCGGCGTGACGACGGGGTTGCTGCCGCTGGTGCCGAAGAGGGTGAGGTCGGCGCTGGCTTGGGCGGCGAGCAAGTCGGCCTGGCTGCCGGCTACCAGGGCGATGTTCGAGCCGCCGGAAGCTACCAGGGTGTCGTTGCCGCCGCCGCCGAACAGAGTCGTGCCGTTGCCGGCCACCAGCGAATCGTTGCCCGGCGAGCCGACCACCTGTTGGAGGGCCCCGAACAACTCGAGGAGATCCCCCGTGGCGAGGGCCTGTTCCTGCCCGCCGGTCAGCGTGGCGTTGAACGAGATGCCGGTGGCAGAC
>Ga0070739_10002088_pt1 | contig 27760 bp, 24 predicted proteins | sample Coa_R1_7_FD_66445 | JGI IMG/M metagenome (GOLD analysis project Ga0070739, IMG submission 66445) | Surface soil microbial communities from Centralia Pennsylvania, which are recovering from an underground coalmine fire - Coalmine... | ecosystem: Environmental > Terrestrial > Soil > Unclassified ...
GCGATGACGAAGCGGATGGTGTGCCGGGCAGCCTGGCGGATTGGCGCTTGCTGCCGAAGAGGCGTTGAAGCCAGGTAGATTTCTCGTCCATAAATGCTCCTGATAGAGCTATTGATGTTCTTTGCTGGCAAGTGTAACATAGAAACGGTCAGAGCACCATGTAAAACATATGTAAGTTTGATGGAGATTACGTGTTTTTATCATTGCTCTGTATAACGAGGCAGCTATTCACTGCTTGGCGCCTGGGGTGCTCTGCCGGCAGGCGCCGCAGGGGTGAGCAGGGCAGCATGGTAAGTGGGTGGCACGCATTACGATTACCGGGGGGCGGCGGGAAAAGAAGATGCTACTGGCACTCTCAGGGTGAATATGCTGCCCTTCCCTGGCGTGCTCTCTACCGTGATGCTGCCGTGATGAGCCTCGATGATGCTTTTTACAATAGCCAGGCCCAGCCCGCTGCCACCCCGGTCACGCGTGCGGGCGCGATCAGCGCGATAGAAACGCTCAAAGATATGCGGCAGATCGTCGGGAAAGATGCCGATGCCCGTATCGCTGACCTGCACAATCGCAAAATTATCGGCAACATCGAGCGATAGCGTAACATAACCCTCGCGCGGCGTATATTTGAGCGCGTTATCGACCAGGGCGACGAGCGCCTGTTTGAGCTGGTCGGCGCTGCCATAGACCTTTACCGGCGTCGTATGCTGAAGCGTCAATTGTGGCCCCAATCCGTCCTGCTCGCGCGTCTCAAGGGGGCGATACTGGCGAAAGACATCCAGCAAGAGGCTATCGAGGTCTACCTGCTGCAATGGGCGCATGGATTTCTTATAGTCATAAGGATCTGTTATTGTAGAATCACTGCCATGTTGCGTGTTATCGGCGTGGGCCAGCAGCAGCAGGTCATTGACCAGGCGGCCCATACGTTCCGCCTCGGCGCGTGCATCGGCCAGCGCTGCCTGCGCCTCGGCGGCGGGAAGGTCGGGGGCCTTCGCCAGCAGATCCAGGTTGCAGCGGATAGAGGTGATGGGCGCGCGCAGTTCGTGCGAGGCATCGGCTACAAAGCGCTGTTGCCGCTGGTAGGCTTCCTCCAGGCTGGCGAGCATCTGGTTGAAGGTCGCGGCGAGTTCCGCGAACTCGTCGCGGCCCGGTAGCGCCTTGCTGGCTACGCGTTTGCTGAAGTCGCGCGAGTCGCTGATGCTCTGTGCCGTGCGGGTGATGCGCCGTACTGTAGCAAGCACGCCCCAGCTTATCAGCCAGACACCGATCAGTGTCAGCGTCATCACGAGGACAGCGCCGCGCCAGAGCGCGAGACGGAGGTCGTTGAGCGACTGCTCGATATCCTGTTCCGAGCGTGCCGTTTGAATGAAGTGGATGGTGCCACCACAGTTGCTAAGGAGGGTGTACACGCGTATGTGCTGGTTCTGATAGGTAATCGTGCTGTAGGTGGCAAACGGGCTATCAGGAGGATTGATAGCGCCATGATTCTCCTGCAAGAGCTTATTGATAGCCTGTGCGTCAAAGGGGACCGGCGCGGGGGTAAGTCCATCCACGCCTGGCGTCATGGGATCGTTCGTGTTGTTCGATGTTGAGGCGAGCAGGTTCAGGTGGCTGTCAAGAATCTCTATTGCGACTCCGCCGCCGCCCAGTCCATCGACACTGGGCAGCAGATAGGGCGTGCTCGGTGCTGCGCCAGACGCCGGAGAGCATGCCATCATCTTTCCCAGGCGCACACTCGCTGCTCGGCTGCTCAAGGTGTCGTCGAGGTAGCTGTACTGGTTCTGCACGGCCTGCGAGTAGACGCTATTGCCGAAGAACCAGAGCGCCAGTCCCAGTATGAGCGTGAACAGCAGCGCGAGCCGCAGCGGGAGAGGGAAATACAGCCGTCTCATAAGCCTGCCCCTTACTCTGCCATGCGCAGCACATAGCCCGCCCCGCGTACCGTCTGGATCAACCGTCGCTCGCCGCACTGCTCCAGTTTGCTGCGTAGATGGCCGATGTAGACCTCAAGCACATTAGGGCCGCCCTCGAAATCCTGTCCCCAGATGCGATCCATCAGCAATCCCCGCGTCAGCACGATGCGCGGATTGCGGAGAAAGAGCGCCAGCAGCTCGTATTCGGTGGTACTCAGTTCGATCACACGCTCGCCGCGCCGTGCCTGCCGTGTCGCCGTATCCAGTTCAAGATCGGCGAAAGAGAGCACCTCACGGCTGACCTCCGGCGGGTGATGGCGCCGCAGCAGCGCCTTGACGCGTGCCAGCAGTTCTTCAAGCGCGAAGGGTTTGACCAGGTAATCGTCGGCTCCTGTCTCCAGCCCTCTCACGCGATCCGCGACGGTATCGCGCGCCGTGAGCATCAGAATGGCAATGCTCTCATCCGCTGCCCTCAGGCGCCGGCAGACCTCCAGCCCATCCATTCCTGGCAGCATCAGATCGAGAATCACCAGGTCTGGCCGCCTGGTGCGCACGAGGGCCAGGGCACTCTCGCCGTTCGCGGCTGTAGAAACCTGGTAGCCTTCGTAGGCCAGGGCGCGGCGCAGCGCGCTTGTAACGCGGCCTTCATCATCGACGATAAGGATGTGTGTCTGCTGCACTACTCTATCCATGCGATGCTCCAGGGCGTATGGGCAAAACTTTGTGTAATCTGCCTGGAATTTCCCCGAATTCACGCCAATCGCTATAATGCCGGGTGCAGGAGAGACGGCATACAAGGTTTGACCAGCAGGGGTCGGGGTGATTCCGGTAAATGATTTCCGCGTTAGATAGCTACGGTGCACCTGGAGGTCAGCAGTGTTAATCTGCCAGATACCGTGCCTGCCCGCAACGTAAAGCGATTTCTGGTCGAGAGCCAGTGCCGCTCCATTGTGCATAGCAGGCGCCGGCTCGCTACTGGCTACGCCGGCATTACCGGCATTGAAATGGACGGTTTTGATGATGCGAGCGTTGGTAACATCGACATCCAGGTGAACAGCCGTTACCACTCCTGATGCTCCGTTCGCTGCATACAGGGTAGAGCCATCGGCTGATAGTGCCAGCGTATAATAGCATGGCAGCGCGGAGTATTCCGGCGCTATGTATCTTAGCATAAATCCTTAAAGATTTATATCCTATCTCCTTGAATTAGTATTAACTTGTTCCTGAATTACACCTGAAAGAGAGACACAGCTCCTTGCCTCTTGGATAGGCGCATGAGATCTGGTAGAATTGGTAGAGATTTAAAGCGGCGCCATGCGTTGGGGGACGGATGTGTGCTGCTGTACGATGTATGCTTTGTGCCGTTTCCTTCTCCCGTATATATATCTGGCAAGGATAGATCTCGCCGGTGACTTATGAATAGATAATATAGAAAAGAGGACTTCATGCCTGGAGAAACCTCACCCTTTATGCGAATTTCTGGAATCGTGGGCAGGAGAATATCGGGCGTGGTTGTGTGGTGCGTATGTATCGGCCTGCTGCTATTTCTACTGGCGCGGGTTGCGATGCAAATTGCTATGCCTCCACCACCGCCGAGGCTGCGGCTGGTCGAAGATATTCCGCTGCCGAGCGCCATGCCTGATAAATTTCGCACGCCCCAGAGACCGCTCGCGCCGGGCCTGGCCCTGGCCTTTGATCATTTCGATTTTCAGTCCCTCGATCCGCAGACACATTTGCTCTTCATTGCCCATACCGGTCCGAGTCCAGACCGCGAGCAGCAAGTCAACCCGAAGTTTGATCCTGATACCGATGCGAAGACCGATGGCAATATCATCGTCTTCGATACGGTGGAGAAGAGGGTAGTTGGCCTGGTGAATATTCCGCAGGTCGCGGGCATCGTCGTTGCTCCCGATCTCCATAAGGTCTATGCCGCCGATTCCAACGACAACATTATCTACGACATTAATGAGGCGACGCTGCAAGCCTCGCCGATCAAGCTACAGGACAATGATGGCCCCGACGGCGTGGAGTACGATCAGCGCGACCACCTGATCTTTGTTTCCAATCCAGGATCTCCATCGCATCCCGATCAATCGCAGATCATTGAGCGCAAAAATCAGAACGAGACGATCATCAATGCTCTGACCGACCGGGTGGTGGCGAGGATTGAACTGGGCATCGATGGCAAATGGGGCGATGATGTCGGGCATGTGCGCTTCGATCCTGGCCTGGACCGTGCCTACGTGCCCGTGCAGCAATTGCCATATCCAGATGATCCCAATCCCAATCTTTTGCCGCCGCCTGGCACAGCCTATCTGGTGGAGTTCGATCCCCTGACACATCGCGTCATCACGCGTATGAAGCTCCCCTATGACTGCCTCACGCCGCATGGGCTGGCGGTAGATCCCGTGCAGCATATTGGCTTTGTGGCATGCGTCGATGAGGATCCGCCGAGTCTATATAGAATCGACCTGCGCACGATGCGTGTCATTAACGAGCATCCCTGGGTGATCCCGGTCAATCCTGATCTTGTTGTGCTGGATTATTCTCTGCACCTGGTCTACGTTGGGTGTGGTGCGGGGATAGCTATTTTCCAGGAGAATGGACGCGGTTTCAAGTGGCTGGGAGATTACATCTTTGGCGCCAATACGCATACCCTCGCCGTCAATCAGGCCACCCATGAGGTCTATGTACCGCTGGTGCGTGTCGGTGGCAGGCCGGTGTTGCGCATCCTGCGATATATAGCATGATGCGCGGCGCGCGGGGGGGCGCGTTACAAGCCCGCAGGATCGCCGGATCGAATTGCCTACAGCGGGCCTGTAACCCGTGCCCCTACTGCTTTCAGGCGGGGAATTCTTCGTATTCCAGCACTATCGAAGGATCGATGAAAACTCGATCCTTATTGACGAGTGCAAGCTGATCGATGCGCTGCCCCTCGTGACTCAGACCATTCAGGCTCTCAGCATCTTCGATGATCCAGGCTCCATAGCGCCAGCGGATAAGCGCATGGAAACGCGAGACGCGTGGGGAGGATATGCATATATCGCTGGTAGGGTAACGCCCGATTGTAAGTATAGGTTTATCAAGTGCATGCTCACCGATGATGGTTTCATCCATCTTGACGATGACACGCGCTTTCGTGAAGATCCCGGTGGGGATCGGCGTATCGGGCAACCTTACAGGCGCCTTATGACCATTGTTGTCGGCGCTGGATGTAGCGTCCTCACTGGCGCCGGCAAGTGTGGCTACAGACGGGGCGCTGGCTGCCTGTTTCCTCGACAGCAGGGCCGCGTAAGGGACCGCCGGGATGCGCCGCAGCGTGACATCGGGCAGCGCAGGCAGCACTGGTGAGGTCGGATCGAGATGCTCGTCGTCCTCGTCCAGATTATAACGATTCTGCTCTTTGAGCAGAGCCGCAAAGACGCCATCCTTCGCCTTGAGCTGGCGGTACGTGCCTCGTTCGACGATCTGGCCCTTCTGCATGACCAGGATCTCATCGACCTGGCCCAGCGTGCTGAGACGATGAGAGATGGTCAGCACGGTACGCCCGATGATGAGATTGCTCAGCGCGTGCATAACCTCCGCCTCTGCCTCTACGTCCAGGTTTGCCGTCGGTTCGTCGAGGATGAGAATAGGCGTATCGCGCAGGATCGCGCGGGCGATGCCGAGCCGCTGCTTCTGTCCCGCGGAAAAATTGCTCCCCTGCTCGTACACAGGCGTATCGTAGCCAAGCGGCAGCCGCATGATCTGATCGTGGATGTTGGCCTTTCTGGCTGCGGCGATAATCTCTTCCATAGAGGCCCCTGGCCGCCCTATCTCCAGGTTTTCGCGCACGGTCCCTTCGAACAGCACAGCATCCTGGAGCACCAGGCTGATGTTGTGGCGCAAAACCTCCAGCGGATACATGCGAATGTCGAGGCCATCGATACGGATGGAACCCTGCTGAAACTCATAGAAACGCGGGATCAACTTCACGAGCGTCGTTTTTCCTCCGCCGGACATACCGACCAGGGCAACCTTGCGCCCGGCAGGGATGTGCAGGTTGATGCCTTTGAGTACCGGCTGATCTTTCAGATAGCCGAAGACCACATTCTCGAAGGTAATCTCGCCCTTGAGCCTCTGGGGACCGTGATAGGGAACGCTGGTCTCAACAACCTCCGGGGCCTGGTCGAATATCTCCTGGATACGCTCTGCTCCAGAAGCGGCGTTGCTCGCCAGCGTCGTCAGCTTCGAGAGATCGCGCATCGGCTGGTAGAGCATCTTGAGATAGGTGAGGAAGAGTACCAGTGTCCCAACGTCGATGACCGATGGGTTGATCGAGAGGATGCCCAGATTGATGCCATTGCCGGCGGCAACGTAGCCGCCGACGCCAAGCACAAGAATGGTTCCCACGGCACCCAGAATAGCGACAAGCGGGGTGAACTGAGCCTGCAAGCGCCCTGCCCGCAGGCCCGCCTCGCGATGCGATCCTACGTAGCGCCCGAAGCGCACATTTTCACGCCTTTCCAATGTGAAGGCTCTGATCACCGTTAGCGCGTTGATATCCTCGGTGGCGACATCGGCGATCTTGCCCGCCGCCTTCGCCTTCTTTCTGGCGGCTGCCTTGATGCCGCCGGTATAGCTGGAAACGATCAAGAAGAGCAGCGGAGCGATAGAGAGGGAGAGCACGGTATATTGCAGGCTGATGAAGGCCATGACAACCGCAACACCTACCAGCGTCAATATGCCGGTGAGCAGGTCTACCAGGCCATCGGTGACGAGCTTCTCGATATCGGCGATGTTACCTGTGACACGTTGTACCAGGTCGCCCTTCTTTTGCTTATCGTGCCAGTCGAGCGAGAGACGTTGCAAGTGATCGAATAATTGTTCGCGCAGGCGGGCACTCAGATTCTGGGCAACGTAAGTTGCCAGGAAAAGCTCCAGGTAGACCAGGGCGGCGGAGAGCAGGCTGAATACGGCCAGCAAGATCAGGGAGAAAACGATCACGCCAATAACGCTGTGCTCAGTGATCCTGGGATGCAGTACAGCATTCACATCCGAAGGCGAAGCCGGACAGGGAGCCGGCGGCGGGGTATTGGGCACTGTGCTGGGCGGGAGCGGGCGCAGGGATGGATCCAGCGCCGGCGTGTCAAAGAGCGAAAGCACCGGATCCAGGAAAGGGAAGGTACAGGCCGGGTCCGAACCGGGGTTGCTGATCTTGCTGGGAATAAACTTCAACGGCATGGCAGCGATGAGATCAGAGCCAACCTGGGCAACCGAGACCAGCATGGCGCAGATAACCAGAAGATGATAGCCCTTGAGGTTACGATTTAGAAACTTCCATAGGAACAGCATACTTATCTCCTCGCCTGGTCATTACCTCAAAGGCTGCATCTCTTCCTGAAGGATAGGTGCTCTCGCGGCAGTGAGCCGGGCCGTGGATGCATGAGTTATCCTGTTATGATTACGCTGCATAGTTACAGCGATGGAAGGCGCGGGCGCACGCTGCACCTCGGCGCGCTTTGCCAGGCGAATAATATGGTTGGCAATGCGCGCCACCGCGCGCGGCACCAGCCCGAAGCTGGGGAAGTCGTTGATGTCGACGATGGAGAGGCCATCCGCTGTTTCCACGATATCCAATCCATAGATATCCAGACCGAAAACTGTTCCGACGCGGAGGGCCAGGTTGCGCAGCTCCAGGGTGATCGGGATAATATGTTTATCGACACTGATCTCAGGATGGAGCGGCGAGCTTTTTGCCACTGGATAGACTTCCTTGCCCGCGACGTAGAGCTTGATGTCAAAGCCTGTATTCTCGATGTAGTGCTGCGCCAGCAAGAAGCTGCCCCTGGCTTCTGTAAACTCTATCGTTTGTAGCTCGGCCTGGTTGTTCACGCGGTAAATGCCACGTCCCGAACTGCCGTTGGCAGGCTTGACAACCAGGGGATAATCCTCCGCCGGTACCTGCTCAAGAAGGTGTTCGTGGGCGGCAAAGTATGTGAGTGGGACGGGCAGCCCGCATGCCTGAGCATAGGCAGCGGCTACGGCCTTGTCGCGTACCAGGCGGATAGAGCGCGAATGATTGATCGTCGGAACACCGATAGCTTCGGCGGCCTCCAGAATACTGAGTCCAGGACCATCCGAGACTGTTTTCAAGACGTAGGCGTCATACTGCTGCTTTGCGAGGTCCCCCAGGCGCACGATAGTCGCGCCCGGCTCCAGGAGATCAACGCTGTGTCCCCATTGCCTTAGCTGATCCACAATGCCCATTGGCATAGTTTCATCTCTATACTGCTCCTCAATAATAAAGCAGAAATGCATAGTAACGTTCCCCCGGTAATTAAGAGAAAGATGGTTTCTCGATTTTTTATGCGCTTATACTTTGCTGTACTTGTCCCTCAAGATAGGTCTTCACAGCGTGAAAAAAGAAAAGCGGGCCAGCACCCATATACTTGCAAAGAGCAGCAGGGAACGCTGGAAGGAAGCCTGCTGCTCTTTGTACGATTGCTATTGACATTAGCTTGCAAGATAGCTGGCAGAATGTTTTCTGGTGTCAAAGCATATCGTATTGGAAATGGTCGAGTCAATAGGCAAATGTCTCGAATTCGCGGCATTCTGGGGGGCAAATGCTCATTTGAAAGGCAATATCTGTAGGAACCTGTAATTTCACAGGTTCCTACAAGGTCTGAGGCTACTGGTCTTTGCCTTTAGAGAAAAGGCGGCGCCGGAGAGTAAACGTCGTGGCGACCAGCACTAGCAGTGCAGAAATAGCGAGCCAGGTGATGACTCCCTTTCGTTTGATGACAGCATCGGCCTGGTCTGCGCTATTGCTCCTTTTCGCAGCGCTCTCTTTGACAGTTTTTCCCATGAAAAACTCGTCCTTTCACTCATGATGATAAAGCAGGGAACCGGTCCCTACATCTATTGGTATCGACATGGTTTCCATCTACCAGTACTGGTATTGTATTCTCGATGACCAATAGCATAAAGTATTTATTTTTTGAATGGCTCCACTTTTAACCTGCATATGGCAGATTCTCAGCATACTTGCCCTCTCTACGGGTACACGTGCGACTCCGCCGCGCCCTGGGATTTGCTTTGTTATACGAAAAAATGTGCTTCGCGCATTTTTTCGTATAACAAAGCAAATAAAGCGAGCGCCGCAGGCGCTCGCAAGTGCGCATGTTGAAAGGAAAGCAGGCGCTCTCTTAATGAGAGCGATAGGAAATGAGGGAAGCAGGACCGGCGCGGTATGTTATATGCGGCGCTGATCCGAAATGCCCTGCTTCTCCTGCTGACCAGTATATGCAGGCAATGCGTGAATAGTGCGCATAACCTTTGCTAATGAATCATCGAGCGGGTTAGAGGTATCAATCACGCAGCCGCCATCGTCGAACTCCTCGAAACGAGGTTTCCACTGCTCCCATTCCTCCCAGGAGGTGATCTGGAACTCAGAGACCTTGCCTTTGCGTCCCTCCAGGCGGCGCTTCTGAACCTCCGGTGGGCACTGGCAATGAACGACGAGCATAGGAATCTCGAAAGCCTGAGCCAGCTCCCTGGCCTGTTCATATGTTCTGCGATAGGTGAGGGGGGTATCAACAACGGCGCTCAACCCCAGGCTGAGTTGCTCTCGTGTAAGGGCGAAGAGGAGTTCGTAGGAGAAGCGTCCGATCTCTGGCAGGTCCCCCAGGATGTCTACTCCCATCTGACGTATAATATCTCTATCTATCAACGGAGCGTGTAGCGCTCTTGCAATTGCCCGTGCAATGGTGCTTTTCCCTGTTCCGGGGTAGCCACGCATGATAATTAATATACCCGTATTATGCACAGCCGTCGTCTCTCTTCTCTCGTAAGCCACTCGACGTTATCAGTATAGCCCTCGTTCAAGAGGTTGTCTAGCAGTTTAGCCCGACATGGCAGGCTTGACGTTGCTTACCTGTCGCGCTATCATTTTTATACGATTACAAGGCTCAATTGTAAAAATAAAGGTGTAGTGGTTTTCGCATGATGAAACAATTGCAGGGGCGCAGCCTTGCGCATCCTGGCTGTCTTGTTGGTATAACGGCTGGCTTAACGATTGGTATCATTGTGGCAGGAGTTCTGGCGGCTGCCTTCAATGCCGCTATGAGCGTGATCTTGCTGGTCTGGCTTGCCCTTACGCTGGGCCTGGGCCTTCTGGGTTGGATTATAGGCGAGCGGCTCTCTATAAAGTTCTTCAGGCATAGGGAAGAAACGGAAGAAGATTTTTAAAGCTCCGCTACTCACGGATAGATCCGGTATATGACTTTTCAATGGTTCTGAGATAGTGCGCAGGGCCTGTGCATTATCTGCACTTCTCGCGCCTGCGGCGCTCGCAAAGGTGGAGGGAGTGTGCATACAGCGAGCTGCGCCCGCTGTATGCACACTCCCTCCACCTCATGGACCGCGAAGCGAGCCAGAACTCGGAGAAGAGGGATAATTCACAGGCCCCGGGATAGTGTGACAGGGCGATTGAATGCTCGCCCGAAGCGGGGGTCAAGGGGGCGGCCGCCCCCTTGCGGGGCGCGGGGTGTCCCCGCCCACACTCTTCCTTTCGGCCGTGGGGTGGCGAGCATTAAATAGCCCTGATAGTGTGAATAGAGAGCTAGCGCTTTGCGAAAAAGTATGGTATAGTGTGTCACACAGGCAATGATTGAGCATATCAAAGTTGCCACGCTGGAGCAGCGTAGCTCATAGGAGCGATGATGCGTTATCTCGCGGATGCCGTATCGTCGTGGCTGCTTCAATCACCACCAGATACGAATTCCCCTTGTGTGCTGCCTGTCGTTTTCGGTAATCATCTCTGGGCGCAGCCGCGCGCTTGATCGCGCTATCAACGACTTTTGTCCATGTCAAACGAAGCGCGATAATGTAGTTTAAGGGTATCAACGTTTCCATCAGCACAACGCAGGAGGATGCCTCATGTCAAGCAATGAATTCCGCCGGCCAATCTCCGTCGATTTTGCTCCTCGTGGCAGTCTTTGTGAATGGTGCGGGCAGCCTGCCGAACGGCAGTTAACCGCCATTGGTGGGAGTTATCATAATGAGGGCGGATTGTTTTGCCGTGACTGCGGCGAGCAATTCTCGCAGGTGGTAATGAATTCTTTACAGGCCGCCTCCACTTCGAATACGTAGATAGAAGGTTAGCACTGGCATACGTTATGCAGTAGATAAGAGGGCTGGCATGATTCTCGATACCAGCCCTCTTCTGTTTTCGTATGGCTCAGGCGTAGCGCCTCATGTACTCTTCGATGTTGAATGGCCTGGCCTTCTGAGCCATCGCCTGAGCCTCCTGATCCATCGATGGCCGCTCATCATCCTGGTAGAAGATGCCGATATACTGTTTCTCGGTCTCCATTGCCAGGGCCATAGCGGCGGTGCGATCATGCGTATCGTGCTCCGGGGCGATGGGCGTAACGGCGGCATCCCAGGCATCGAAGGTGTGATAGAACGTCGGGCAGGGGCTGAGCACATGGATAAAGGAGAAGCCCCTGTGCTGCATGCCCTTTTCGATCAGGGCCGCCAGTTCTTTTGGTTTTGCCGAGTAGCCGCGAGCGACGAAGCTGACGTTCAGCGAGAGGGCCGTAGCAACGGGATTGAACTGCGAGGCCATGAGGCCGTAGGGCGTTGACTTGGTGACATGTCCATGTGGTGAGGTAGGAGAGGTCTGCCCCTTCGTCAGTCCATAAATCTCGTTATCCATGATAACAGCAGTGATGTCGATATTGCGCAGGGCGGCATGAATAATGTGGCCCGCGCCAATGCTGAACATATCGCCGTCACCGCCGACGGCGATGACCGTCAGGTCCGGGCGCGCCATTTTCAATCCCTGGGCAACAGGCAGGGCGCGGCCATGTACGCTGTGAAAGCCGAAGGTTTTCATAAAGTGCGGGAAGCGGCTGGAGCAGCCAATGCCGGATATCACCACGGTCTGATCCGGCGCCACCTTCAAACCGGTCAACCCGCGATACGTGGCGTTGAGCACGCCAAAATCGCCACAACCGGGGCACCAGGTCGGCTTAACATCGCTCTTATAATCTTTGATCGTAGGATTAATAACTGCCTGCGCCATAGTTAACTAACCTCCTCGATTGCTCGCAGGATTTCACCAGCCGTGAAAGGAATACCGCCAAACTTATTGACGCGAATCGCTTGCAGACCGTATTTCGCCCCAAGCAGATTGGCTAACTGACCGGAGTAGTTGCATTCCGGTACAATGACTTTCTGCACCGAGCGAATGAAATCTGTGATCGTGCGGTCAGGCAGCGGCGAGAGAATTCTGGGGTGCAGCGATGCGACCCTGTAGCCTTTCTCCAGCGCGCGGTCAACCGCCTCCTGGATAGCCCCTTCAGTCGAACCCCAGCCGATAATGCCGATGGTGGCATGCTCGTCTCCGTAGCGTTGAGGTCGCGGCAGTTCTTCCGCTGCCGTGTCGAGCTTGCGGAAGCGTTTCTCAACCATCGCGGTATGATCTTCAGGCTCGTAGTCGGGATGGCCGTACTCGTTGTGCTCCAGGCCGGTTGCGACATAGGTCATGGCGCCGGGACCAGGTGTGGTAATCGGCGAGATGCCACTGGCGGTATAGGCGTAGCGGGCGTAGCTGTGAACGGCGGCCGCTACGCTGAGGGGGGCATTGCCGTTCTCGCTGGCACCGTTGCTGGAGTGCCCATTATGCTCCGGCTCCAGTCGCCCCTGAATCTCAGCCGGCTTGAAAACGCTCACATCAACGCTCTCGACACGCGATGTCAGAGACTGGTCGGTTAGAACAAGGACCGGCATCTGGTAGCGCTCGGCCATATTGAAAGCCTGGATAATAAGGGTGTAGCAATCGGCTACGTTGGCCGGTGCGACGATCATGCGCGGCGTGTCGCCGTGGCCCGCGCTCAGCGCGAAGCTCAGGTCCGACTGCTCCATCTTCGTCGGCATGCCTGTGCTGGGGCCGGCGCGCTGTGCATCAACGATAACCGCAGGCAGCTCGGTCATCGAGGCGAGGCCGATCAGTTCGGTCATCAATGAGAGGCCCGGCCCGGAGGTCGCGGTCATCGCGCGAACGCCGCCATAGGAGGCGCCAAGCACCGAGGCCAGTGCGGCCATCTCGTCCTCCGCTTGCAAGAAGGTGCCACCGACCAGTGGCAGTTCCTTCGCCATGCCTTCCATAATATCGCTCGCCGGGGTGATCGGGTAGCCCGCGAAGTAGCGGCAGTTGGCCGCCAGCGCCCCGGCTACCAGCGCCTGATTGCCGTTCAGCACGACGCGATTGGCCTTCTCTACGCGTCCAAGCACGTAGGGATCATGTTTGGCAATCTGCTCGGTAACGTATTTCCGGGCGAACTCCAGCGCCAGCATGTTCTTCTCCATCAATACAGCGTTGGCTTTACGCGATTTGGAGAGTTTGGACTGGACGACCTGGACGATGGCCTCCAGAGGGGGACCAAAGAGACCCGAGATTGCTCCGAGCATGACCATGTTCTTCGTCTGGAAGAGCTGGATCTCTTTGCGGGCAATCTCATTAAAAGGGACAGCATACGTGATAAAGTCGCCCGTCTCGGGTGTAAAGTCCGATGGATCGTAGATGAGCACGCCACCGTGACGCAGATCGCTTACGTTGCGATCAAAGGCTTCCTTGTTCAGACAAACAAGGACATCGGCGTAGTCGCCCATAGATTTCACCGGCTGGTCGCTGATGCGCACCTGGAACATACAGGGACCGCCGAGGATTTCAGCAGGGAACGTTCTGAAGGTGTAGACGTGATATCCCCAGCGGGCCGCCGCCAGCGTAAGAATATCACCGCCGGATATCGTACCTTCGCCTGATTCGCCTCCTATTCGGATTGTTACTTCCTTCGCCATTGAATGCTCCTCACAAAAATGTCAGACCGCGCTCTGCATCCCTGTGTAGCGCGGCTCTGTAGTGGCTGATCTCACTTGAGGTGGGAGTTTTGCCACAAATAGCGACTGTGTATATCTCTTCGCGTCGATGGGGGAGGAGATATAGATGATACCTGTTTGTATTGTTCGCCTTCCACTTGCCAGCCAGTTCTGAGACATAATAGTGGAACTTACAATCTTTTGCACGTATTTCCTGAGCTGCTTGCACACATCCCTGTTATCCGGCTGGTGTCCATAATTGCATGAGCTGAACACCAGCTTGTACTTGACTGCTTCCCATTATAGCACACTTTGTTGAGAGAATGTGTAATCTATGTCACAGAGGAGAATTTCGTCCTCGAAGTGCTGCTATCCCCCTCTTCCCAACGCCCGCCCGATATGGTACAATGCATTCCGCAAGGGCCCATAGCTCAGTGGTTAGAGCGTCCGGCTCATAACTGGTGCGTCGCAGGTTCGAATCCTGCTGGGCCCACCTAAAATTCATAATCCTTTGCCCAGCGCACATTTTTCTCCTGGCTATTCTTCGCTGGCTCCAGCCGGAGGGTTGCCTGATTAGTTCCAACCTCATCAACCGGAAGCAAATAAACCTTGTTCAATTTTTCGCAATACGCTGCGAAGTAATCACATTGCCCTCGGTAATGCCGCCAATTCCTATTCCTGCCATTGATATTGTGATTAGCCGTTTTAAATTTTAGCACCGTCTCATTTTCCTCAAACCAGGCCGTCTTACACTGTACACGCCAGAAATGCCCTTCTATATCCTCAACCACCAGATCGTACCGCTGGTTCCCGCCGTGAGGAGTAAGCACTATATAGCCAAGTTGTAGAAATCGGGTGGTAATTGCTGATTCGCTGATGGCTCCAATGCTATTTGTGTCGCGCTTGCCTTTGCCAACCAGTCCCACTTGCATCTCCTTTTTTAGATTATTCAGGTAATCTTCAGTCCTCTCTTCACCTGTGTAAGTGGTGGTGTGGCTGGAGCGGACTCCGCCCGCTCCAGCCACACCACCACTCACCAGCGAGCCGCCGGAGGCGGCGCAGGGTTCTGAAACGTTAGAATTATCTTTTAGCTGGTATTGATATATGCATATACAAACATTATATGAACGGCGCCAAATTGGTTGAGGTAATGCTTGCCTGCGTGACCCGGCGTGTCTCTTTCGCGTTTTTATTCTTGTGGAAGGTCCGCGCGCCGCCCTCCGCTGGCCTATCTTCTGGCCGCCGGGCGCCAGAACCTACGACAATATTTTATCCGGCAAGTGACGGGCGCGCAATGGTGCGGCGAGATCAAAGGCTTTTCGAAAAGCCATTTGATCTGAATTGATATGCCATTCAGAAACGCCGCTCGCGCGGCTACCGCTGCGCGGTCATCTGAATGCAAGGTAGTATATGCATGAGAATCAGCCGTTGAGGGGAACAGGCTCCGCTTCCGATGTGCAGGAAGCCGGGCCTGGCGCTCCCGGGGCGCCGGGAGCGCGAGCCATGAGAGTCGGGCAGCGCGCAAAGCCTGGCCGGGTTGTGGCGCGGGTAATCCTTGCCCTGCTGTTCTGTCTCGGCTGCTTCCTGTCGCTCGTGCCCCTGGGACGCGCCGTGATGCGCAGTTCCCTGCTGCTTCCGGCGCTCTTGAGCGCATCATCGCCCGCGCCGTTGAAGCTTATTGGCGATCCCGTGCGCTACACCAGCAGGACGCTTTCCACACCCAACGGCCCGGTCTACCTGGATATCTACGAGCCGGCCACCCCGGCGCCTCCGATCCCGGGCGGGCGCGAGGCCATCATTAATGTTGTAGGTGTGGGCTATTATCGCCACGATCCCCAGCTTATCAACCTTTCGGAATCGTTTGCACGCGAGGGTATCGTTGTTGTCAATATCGGGACACCAGCGATGTTCGAGTTCAAGATCTCGGCACAGGACGCACAGGCCGTGGTGCGGACATTCGAATTGATGGAGCACTGGCCCGGCGTGAACCCGCGACATATTGGCCTCCTCGTCATCTGCGCCGGTATCACCCCGGCCAGCCTTGCCGCCGCCGATCCGCGCATCCGTGACCGCGTGGCCTTTATCGCCGTTCTGGCCGGCTATTTCGACGTGGCGGAACTGCTGCGCAACCTGGGCACGCGTTCGCAGGTGATTAACGGTCATGTGCAGCCCTGGCATGCCGACTCCACACCCCTCTATACGCTGGCTCGCACCGTGAGTGACCTGCTCACACCTACCGAGAGCCGGCTGATAGAGGGAGCGTTCCCGCTGGGAAAGTACAATCCGCCGCTGACCAGGCAGCAGCAGGCGCGGCTTTCGCCTGCCGCCGCCGCTTTCTATCACTTGCTGGAAGGCGACGAGCCGGGCAGCGTGGACCGCAACCTCGCCGCGCTCTCCCCGCAAATGAAGGCGCTGCTGGTCCGGCTCTCGCCGAAGTCGGTCATCGGTCAGATTCGCGCCCCTATCTATCTGCTACACGAGCGCAATGACACTATCGTTCCGTTTTCGCAGTCGTTGGAGTTCGCGGGCGCGCTGGAGCGGCTTCATCATCCCTACACCCTTGCCGGCTACGGGATCTTCTCGCACGTCACGGTTGAGTCAAACCTCGGACTGGCACAGTGGTTGAGCGATGGCCCGAAGCTGTTTATGGCGATCACCCGTGTTGTGCAGGCAGGCTCGTGAGCCGGGCAGAAAGCGAGGTATGAGCTATGCTGCCATTGATGCTTTCGCTCTGCTGGCTGGGGCTGGGCATGCTCATTGGTGCGCTGGCGAATGCGGCGAAGCTGCGCCCGGCGGCATGGGCGCGGCGCGGCTGGATGGTAGTGCTCGGAATCGGCGCGCTGGTCGCTCTGCTCGGCGGATGGCTGGGCGCGGCGCTGCTCGGTCTCACCTTCGCCTGGCCCACCGCCGTGTGGTGTGCCGTGCTCGGCGTCGCGCTCCTGCCCCGCCTGATCGCCTGGTGGGGTGCCCGGCGTCGTGCTTATCGCCGTCCACGGCCGATATAACAGGAGTATTGAGATCGGGGGATAGCTGTCAGTTCCGGGCTGCGGCTGCGCGCAGGATCTCTTCCGCCAGTTGGGCCGGGCGCTGCAAGGGAATATCATGAATGGTATCAGCCATGCGTACAACGCGCACGTCGGGGCGTATATTCTGGATGCGCGCTATGCCCTCGCGCCTCATTTGCCGGAAGCGCTCCCTTGACGCATCCGCCGTTTCCATCTCCGCTACAATCAAAGTCACCGGACATTTTACCTGCCGGTAGAGGTCGAAGGTGGGCTGATCCCACATGGCGCCGATAATCTGCAAGTGATTCTCGAAAACCAGGCGCGGCGCCACTGTATCATCGTCGCGCAATTGCACGATATGCAGCATAATATCTTCCAGTTCCGGTGTCCACAACTGCTCCAGGGGACCGCGACGGATGTAGGAGAGAAAGGTTTCACGCGGCGTACCGGCGAAGCGCGGCGGGGCCAGATCTTTCATTGCCTGCTCGCGTGACCAGCCGGGAGTGGATGACATCTGATTTGTTGCGCCATCAACCAGTACCAGCGCGGAAACCTCGTCAACGTGAGTCGCGGCATATGCCAGCGCGACGGCAGCGCCCCACGAGTGGCCGACGATAACAGGGCGTTCGATGTCTAGAGATTGTACAGCGGCGAAATCGTCCGCTACGATGGTCGCGAAATCGTAGCCGTGGTCCGGTTTCTCGCTCTCGCCGTGGCCGCGTTGATCCAGAGCCGTCACCATAGATCCTTGAGCCGCAAGCAGCGGCGCCACCAGATTCCATATATAAGCGCTCGATGCCAGCCCGTGCAAGAGCAGGATGGAAGGCAATGAGGGAGATACAGATTCCTGGGGGGACCAGCGGCGATAGTGCAGTTGAATGCCATTGCTGTCGACGAACCCGTCTACGGGTGAAATAGCCATAGGGCCATACTCCTTTTGAGAATGCTTCCCTGCATTCTACCACGCAGGAACCTTCGACTCGTCAGCGCCTTCGGCGCTTCCCCGGTGTTCTGGCATGATGGTCGAGGGCCTGGGCTTCGCCCAGGCCCTCGACCATCATGCCAGAATACCGGGAGGGGAAGGCCGGGGAAAGGTGTCCGGCGATGCCGCCAGTGGCGCTCTTGAGCATGATGCCAGAACACCGGGAGGGGAAGGCCGGGGAAAGGTGTCCGGCGGTGCTGCCAGTGGCGCTCTTGAGCATGATGCCAGGACACCGGGAGGGGAAGGCCGGGGAAAGGTGTCCGGCGGTGCTGCCAGTGGCGCTCTTGAGCACGATGCCAGGACACCGGGAGGGGAAGGCCGGGGAAAGGTGTCCGGCGGTGCCGCCAGTGGCGCTCTTGAGCATGATGCCAGGACACCGGGAGGCTCACGACCTCCGGTCGTGAGCCGATGTGAGGGTCCCGGGAGTAGTAGAAAATCAGGCCGATTCGACTTCCAGATCTTTGCCTTCCTCGTGCTGGCGCAGGAGAGCGCGTGCGCGGGCGGGCGTCCACTGGCCCGTTTCGGTGAGGATGGTAGGCAGGAAAACGATCTGCCCGGCGATGCACACCCACCACCAGGTGCCCCATCCCTGCCCGGCGCCGACCACGATGGGCAGGACCAGCGTTGAAATCACCACGATCCAGCGCAAGATAAAGCCCCAGAGTGCCAGGCCCGTTGCCACGAGTGCTGGATTGATATCCTCCACGGTTTCAGTATAGCCGGCCATCCAGGTAACATAGGCTATCGAGAGGCAGATCCCGATAAGGACCAGCAGAACCGTCATCAGCCCGGCGCTGGTGGGCTGCCCGATACGGCCGATAAAGAGCAGCGTCACGATAATGAGCGCGACGGTGCCGATAACCATAAACGGCTTGCGTACCAGCACCGCGTCGGAGATGAAGCCGACAACGATGGCTGAGAGGACGTTTACCGCCCAGAAGATGCTCACCATGCCGTTCGCTTCGGCTACCGAAAACTTGAAGATACCATTCAGGTAGATGACGAAGAAACCGACGGCAGCATAGTAGATGAGCAAGAAGAGGCTGATGCCGAGGGAACTGATGATGAGGCGCGGGCGTATCATCTGGCGCCAGGGATGTTGTATGGCGGCCTCGACATCGATGCCGCTGGCTCGCGCTTCAATCAGCGCTTTCTCGCGCAGAGAGTTCATGATCTGGTCGCGCAGGCCGGCCGAGAGTTCGCGCAGGCCGAAGAGGCAGATCACGAAAATCACCAGCCCGACGACGCCAGCAATCACATACTGCGATTGCCAGGTGTGGTAGACTGGCAGCGTCTGGCTGGCTACGAAGGTAGCGAGGACGCTGCCACCAACAGGCCCGACAGTCCAGAAGCCCATCGCAGCCGCGCGGCCCAGGCGCGGAGAGAAGTCGCGTACCAGCGCGGGTGTCACAGTGAGGATAATGCCTTCAATAAAACCCAGCACCCAGTACAGGATCAGGAACGGCCATAGCGTGCGTGTTAGCGAAATAAGCAGAGTGCAAATACCTGTAACGAGCAGGCCATAGACGATGAGGTTGCCGCGCCCTACACGGTCCGAGAGACTGCCCAGAATGGCCGACACGGCCCCGAGCACATTGCCGAGCACAAGTGTATAGACGTAGTTTGATAACGATAACTTGAAATCCGCTTGTACCAGCGGGGCAACCGATGCCAGCGTGTACGATTCGTAATAGAGGATAATGGTGGCGATGACCGAGAGTGCCAGATACCAGATACGCTGAGCATTTTCGGGGTAGTGGTCCAGGCTGCGATTCCATAGCCTCTTGAGGATTGTATCCATCTCTGTCCTCCTGCGCTTATTTTGTCGTACTACGATGTACAGTCACAAACAGATATGCCAACCGGAGAAGTTCGAGAGGTCTCTGCTACAGGGTGTGACATCTGTCACAATGTCTGCTTAGAGTGTAACAGATGCATCAATGCCCCGTCAAGAGCAGGAATTTTCAAGATGCACATCATATTTTCACTATTCGTTCCAGCTTACGAGCACATCGAGGGCTTCGATACGCTCTCCATCGATCCAGAGCGGATTGATCTCAAGCGCGTTCAGCCGCGAAGCGAGCGAGCGAGCCAGCAAACTCGTGCGATAGATTACGTCGATCAGCGCATCACGGTCAACCGGCGCCTGCCCGCGAGCGCCACGCAGCAGGGCCGCGCCGCGCAGTTCATCGAGCATGGCGGCAATCTCCTCGCGCCCGACGGGAAGGACACGCACCGCCGTATCCTTGAGCACCTCCGTCCAGATGCCACCAAGCCCCAGCGTGAGCGTCAGTCCCCAGAGCGGATCGCGCACAATGCCAACCAGCAGTTCTATACCGGCTGGCCGCATCGGACTCACCAGCATGCCCTCGATCTCGATGCCTGGATAGCCAGTCTGCGCCCGCTCCATCATCGCCGCGAAGGCCGCGCGCACAGCGGCCGCGTCTTGCAGGTGCAGCGCGACGCCGCCAGCATCGCTCTTGTGTGGCAGCGCGGGTGACTGGATCTTCAAGGCCACAGGAAAGCCGAAGCGCTGTGCCACCTGCGCCGCCTCCTCCGCCGACGTGGCGAGCGCGCCGGGAACGAGCGGGATGCCTGCCTCCCGCAAGAGCGTGCGCGCCCTGGCCTCCGACCAGCGTCCCTTGCATAAAGACAGATCGGGTGCCGGCGGCAGGGCCTCCTCCCCGGCTTTGACCGGCGCCGCATTGATGAATTCGGACCACCAGAGCAGGCGGCCAAGCGCGTGCAGGCTGTGCTCCAGGCCGGCGCCGAAGTGGAGGCCGGTGCGCTCTACGGCGGCGCGCGCGACCTGCTGGAGATCCAGGCAGGTATTCGAGCTATGCACAACCGGGTGCCGCGCCGCGCGCACTATCGCGGCCAATCTGTCGTACTGCTCCATCATCACAGCCAGCATGGCGGGCGTAAGCTGGCGCGCGCTCTCGACGCTGACAAGGTTGAGCACAAAATCGATCTGCGGATCATCGACGACGGCGGCCAGCGCGCGGTGCTGCAACGTGCCATCTACTACTACGTAGCCCGTTACATCCAGGGGATTATGCGGTGTGGCGAAGGGCGGCAGCGTAGCGCGCAGCCGCTCCAGCGTCTGTGGCGCGAACTCTGGCAGGAGAATGCCCTCATCGTGCGCCAGATCGGAGATGATATCGCAGGCCCCGCCCGATGGCGTCACCACGCCCATACGGCGGCCCGGCAGCGCGCCGACATAGCCAGCGAGCGCGGCGGTGGTCAGCAGATCCTCCAGTGAGCGGACGCGCATGATACCAAGCTGGCGCAGGGCCGCATCGTTCACGGCATCGTTGCCAACCAGGGCGCCGGTATGCACAAGCGCACTGCGGGCGCCCTGTTCGCTGCGCCCGATCTTGAGTGCCACAATCGGCTTGCGCCGTTCGCGCGCCTTCTCCGCCACGCGGCGCAGCTCCTCAGGATGGCGGATGCTCTCCAGAAAGAGCGCAATAGAGCGCGTCGTCTCGTCCTCAAGCAGATAATCCACCACGTCCGTCACCGAGATCATGCTCTCGTTGCCCATCGAGACCAGCAGGCTCAGGCCGATGGCATGTGCGCGGGCAAAGGCGAGTACCGCGCTCGCCAGTGCTCCGCTCTGCAACACCACGCCCACCGGGCCGGCATCCAGCGGCGGCGCGATGGGCAGTCCATACGGCGTAATGCGCTCGCTGACGTTAATGAAGCCGTTGCCGTTGGGGCCAAGCAGCGTCAGTCCATGCTCTCGCGCGAAGGTGAGCAGGTCATGCTCGAGCTTCGCGCCTTCAGCGCCCATCTCGCTGAAGCCGGAGGTGAGGATCACAAACCTGGTTGTGCCCAGTGCGGCGGCCTCGGCAACAACTGGCAAAACCAGGCGCGTCGGCACCATGACGAAGGCGAGATCCACCGGCTCCGGCGCTTCGCTCAGCGATTTGAGCGTGGGTTGCCCATGCACAATTTCGTGATACGGGTTGACCAGGTAGATCGGGCCGGGAAACTCGTAGTTTTTCAGGTTCTCGAAGGTATAGACCGACCAGCGGGAGTTGTCGGTTGCCCCGATGAGGGCGATGCTGCGCGGGCGGAAGAAGCTGTGCAGCCGCTGCGCTGCGGATTGCTGTGTATTGGTCATGTTCTGCTACCTTGCGTGATCTTCAGCTATTCAGCGAGACGGAAATACGGAAGCGCCGGGCCATCGGCGAGGGACTCGATGGAGAGGCGCACCGGTGCGCCAATCTCGATGCGCTCGCGGGACGCGCCGAGGATGCGCGTCATCATACGCACGCCCTCTTCCAGTTCGACGAGGGCAATTACGAATGGAATCTCGCCGGCAGGCGCCTGGTGCGCAACCGTGTACGAATAGATGCTGCCCTTGCCCGATGCGACAACCCACGCGAGCTGGTCCGAGTGACAGTATGGGCAGAGAGCGCGCGGATAAAACACATGGTGGCCGCAGGAGGCGCAATGCTGAATGCGCAGTTCACCCCGCGCGATTCCCTCCCAGAATGGCCGCGAATCGCCGTCGCCTTCGAACGGCGCGGATGGGATCTGTTCAGGCATGCGCATCAATCCTTTCCAAGAATGACGGTTGCGGCGGAAGAGAGCACGCCGCCCGTGCCATGCGCGAGGGCCAGGCGGGCGTTCGGCACCTGGCGCTGGCCGCACTCTCCGCGTAGTTGACGCGTGGCCTCGATCAGCAGGAAGATCCCGTACATGCCCGGATGGCAGTAAGAGAGTCCACCACCGTTGGTATTCATCGGGAAGGGACCGCCAGGGGCCGTGCGCTGCCCGCTCACGAACGCGCCGCCCTCGCCGCGCCCGCAGAAACCGAGGGCCTCCAGCGTCAGTATAACCGTGATGGTGAACGAATCGTAGATCTCCACAACATCCATTGCGGCGGGAGTGAGTCCGGCCATAGCGAAGGCCGCGCGGCCAGAGTCGATGGCGGCCTGATGCACAGCCAGGTCGGGCATATTCGCAATCGTGTTATGCGTGTGTGCCACGCCATACCCGAGTATCCATACCGGAGCTTTGCGTGTGTGCCGGGCGCGATCTGCGGAGGTGACGACTACCGCGCCCCCGCCATCGGTGACGAGGCAGCAGTCCAGCAGGTGCAGCGGTTCGGCGATCCAGCGCGAATTCAGCACGTCCTCGATGGTGATCGGATCGCGCATCATCGCCTTCTCGTTGAGCGTGGCCCACTTGCGTGTGGCAACCGCGACCTCGGCGAGTTGCTCGCTTGTCGTGCCGAACTCGTACATGTGACGCATCGCCGCCAGAGCGTAGGCGCCGACGGGCGTTGGCAGGCCGAAGTAGCCCTCGTACTGCTCGGTCAGCCTGAACGTGCGGCCTCCGCGATATCTGCTACGATCCGAGCGCTGCGTACTGCCGTAGGTGATGAGCGCAACATCGCAGAGGCCGGCCTCGATAGCGGCGACGGCATGCTGGATATGCGCTTCAAACGAGGATCCGCCGATATTGGTGGCGTCGCTGTACCTGGGCCTGATGCCCAGGTACTCGGCGAGCATCAGATTCGGCGACCAGGCCCAGTTGCCGGCGCAGAAAAGCGCGTCCACATCGCTGAATTGCAGTCCGGCATCGTCGAGCGCGGCCTTTGCGGCCTGGGCCTGGAGTTGTAGCACCGTCTTGTCGGGAGTGCGCCCGAGATCCGACTCGGCGACGCCGACAATCGCGGCGCGGGGAGAGGAAGCCATGAAAATCCCTCCTCGGTCCTGATAAATAGTTCAATATAAATACAGTGTAGTCGGCAATGCGAAAAAATCAAGGGAGCGGCGCCTGCTGGCGAAACGGGGCGTTTGAGGTAGACAGAGAGGGCATGATTTCGGTTATAATTAAGCCATCGGGAAGATTAAGACCGCATTCGTGGAGAATGCTACAACCAGGCACACAGGGAGAAGAGAAGGCTTCATGTCGATCCTGACAAATCATCGGACACATACTGCGCAGTTGCCCGGGCCGCAGCCGGAGGCCGCCAGTTTTTTACGTGTCCTCAAAAATCGCAACTTCTTGCGCCTGTGGATCGCCCAGCTTATCTCTCTCACCGTGCTCAACGCTGCCAACTTCGGCCTGATCTTGCTTGTGCAGGAGACGACGAACTCGGTGATCCTGGTAAGCCTGGTCATCATCGCCTTCCAGTTGCCCGCGTTCCCGTTCGGTGCGGTGGCCGGCGTGATCGTGGACTGGCTGGATAAGCGCCTCGTCCTGTGGGTGAGCAACGTACTGCGTATGGGCACTATGCTGCTCATGAGTATCTCGGTGATCACTGATCGCACCAATCTGTGGCCGCTCTTTGTCCTGATCTTTATCACTTCCTTGATCGGGCAGTTTTTCACGCCCGCCGAAGGCTCTTCTATCCCGCTGCTGGTCGGCGAACAGGAGTTAATGCCGGCCCTGGCGCTGTTCAATATTACGCTCAACGTCGCCCTGGTCGTGGGCATCCTGCTGCTGGGCGGCGTGCTCGCGACGCTGCTGCCGCCCTTTACCATCCAGCTAGGCTCATTCACGCATCGCATTGACGCGGTGGATATGCTCTTTGTGATCGCGATGGCGCTCTATGGCGTGTGCGCGATCTTAATCCTGAGCATTCCTGATAGCGCCTTTCAGGGTGAGCACGTCGCCGAGCATAAAAGCCATGCGCGTATGAGTATAAACGAAGCGATAACGGATATATGGCGTGACATGGTTGAGGGTTGGAATATTGTGCGCGCGGACCGGCAGCTCTACTTCTCGGTGATCCAGCTCTCGGTGACGGGCAGTATCCTGCTCTTGCTCGGTGAACTGGCCCCCTCGTTCGTGCAACACATCCTGCACCGCCCACCGGCGCAGATGGCGATTATTCTGTCCCCCGCAGGCGTCGGGCTGGTCGGAGCCTCGATTCTGATGCCGCGCATTACCGCGCGCATAGGGAAAGTGAGGCTGGCGCTCATCGGGGTGATCGTGCTGGCCGCCGGTTTTGGGCTGATACCGCTGAGCCAGTGGGTTGCCTGGCTGCTCGATCCCGTGCATGGCTCCCAGGCGCCGCTCCTGCTCTGGTTCTCGGTTATTCTCCTGTTGTTCATTGGCGTAGGCATGGCACTGGTCAATATCCCCGCGCAGACTATCATGCAGGAGCGCGCCCCGGATGGCGGACGCGGGCGCGTCCTCTCGCTCCAATTTATGCTCTATAACGTCGGATCGATCCCGGTGCTGCTGTTCGCTGGAGTAATTGCACAGTTCCTGGGCTTCAACCGTTTCGTTTTGCTGGTCGCGCTCTGCCTGCTGCTCTTCTGGGCCTGGGGCTGGTGGTACATCAAGAAAACCAGTCATGCCACCCGGCCGCTCGTAACAGAAGAATAAAAGATGGTGTAACTCTTCGGTTCTCTCTTTCCCTGACTGCTCAGCGCCGTAGGCGCTTCGCATACGTAGGGGAAGACGGGTTCGCGGCGTCCGCAGGACGCCGCGAACCCGTCTTCCCGTATGAGCCAGCGCAGATGGAGACGCAAGCCGCACCCCGCCAGAGGAGGGGGATCTGCATGGTTGCAAGATGGTATACTGTATCATCAACTTGCTGTCGGATGATATCACCTCATCTAAAATAAACGAGGGGTGAAAATGAACGAGTTTCGCTATACAGGCACGGCGCAGGAAATCATCTTCGGGCGCGGCATGCTCTCTCACCTCGGCAAAGCGGTGGAGCGTTTTGGGTGGCGCCGCCTGCTGCTCTGCTCAGGTGGCTCGCTGCGTCGCAATGGCACCGTCGCGACTATCGAAAGCATGCTGGGGGAGCGCCTGGTGGCGACCTACGAGGGCATTCAAACGCATGTTCCCAACTTTCAGGTCGCCGGGGCGCTGGCGCTGGCTAAGCAGCACGATATCGACGCGGTAATCGGGCTGGGTGGGGGCAGTCCGATAGGGCTGGCGAAGGCCGTCAGCTTCTCATTCGAGGAGGAGCGCAGCGCACAGCCCGCGCGTGAGGTTCCCGGGGGTGGGCAGCCCCTTGTTCCCAGTATTGCCATTCCTACCACCTATGCGGGATCAGAGATGACGCCGGTCTACGGAATCACACGCCAGGAGGGTGATGTAGCGCGCAAAGTCACTGTGAGCGACAGCAGGATCACGCCCAGGCTGGTGATCTACGATCCGCTGCTCACACTCGATCTCCCGCCGGAGGCAACCGCGTCAACCGGTATCAATGGCCTGGCCCACTGCATCGAAGCCCTCTACTCGGTCACGCGCAATCCGCTCGCCACCTCGGCGGCAATTGGCGGCATATCTTCTATTATGTCCGCGCTGCCACGCTGCTACCAGGCCGGAGATGACCTGACGGCTCGCAGTGAAATGCTTGTCGGGGCTTATCTGGCTGGCACCGCGCTGGCTCACGTCTCGATGGCGCTGCATCACGGCCTCTGTCATGTTCTGGGTGGCACCGCCGGCGTGCCGCATGGCATCGCCAACGCTATCATCCTGCCGCATGCGATGCGCTTCAATCTGGAGGCGACGGCCCCACAACTGGTGCTCGCGGCTGCGGCGATGGGCATCACATTGAGCGGGCGCAGCGCCGGGGCTGCTGTCTCCGAGGCCATTGAGAAAATTTATGCCCTCATCAGCCAGATGCGGCTCCCGCAGCGCTTGCGCGATGTAGGTGTGCGGGAGGCCGATCTGCCGCGACTGGCGGAACTGGCTTTCCAGAGCCGTACCGTTCAGAACAATCCCAGGCCCATCACTTCGACGGCGCAACTCGAAGATCTGTTGCATTCAGCGTGGTAACACAGGAATAATGCTAGAGCGAGGTACAACCATGTCCAATATGTCCAGGATTCAGACGCAGGGAGTGCATCATATCACCTTCGTCGGCTCTAATCGCGAGACCATCATCGACTTTTATCAGGGCGTGCTGGGAATGCCTCTGGTCATGGACCAGCCCAACCTGGACGTTCCCGAGGAGACGCATCTCTACTTCGATGCCGGCGATGGCCGGCTGATAACCTTCTTCGTGCGTCCCACGCGCAGCGATGATCCGACGCCCAATCCCGAGGGCATCGGCAACCTGCATCATCTGGCCTTTACCGTCTCGCGCGCGACCTATACCCAGGTTGCGCAGCGGTTGAACGAGCGCGGTATCTGGAACACGGGGAATATTGATCGTGGCTTCATGGATTCGATCTACTTTCGCGACCCCAACGGGCAATTGCTCGAGATGGCCTGCTACAAGTTCGTGCCGCCGGAGGGCTACACCATCGCCGATGTGTTGGCGACGGCGCATCGCCTGCGCGTGGCCGCCGGAGCATATAACATCACTGACGAACATCTCGCCGACGCTATAGCCGAACTGACGGAGCGCCGGGCCATGCCGATCAGCGAGAGCGCCCTGACATGACACAGCCCTCAGAGCGTGATGTTAAACATCAGGGCACGCTCTGGATGATACAACTTGACGCGCCCCTGCCCGATCCCCCCACGCCACGCGTGCCCGCAACCTTCGCGCGCGCCGGGCCGGAAATCGCAGGCGAAATCGCACCCGGCGACCCGGCCAGTGTGCTGCAACGTTTCGCCACGGGCCGGCGCTGCTATACTGCCAGCGTCGGGGGCCGGTTGGCCGCGTATGGCTGGGTAAGCTTCGACGAGGAGGCGATAGGAGAGCTGGAGAGCAGCATTCATCTCCAGGAGGGCGAAGCCTACATCTGGGGCTGTGAGACGCTGGCGGCGTATCGTGGGCAGCGTCTCTATCCCGCGCTGCTGGCATATATGCTCGCCGCTCTCCAGGCAGACGGCGTGCATCGCGTATGGATCGGTGCCGATGCCGATAACCTGGCCTCCCAGAGCGGATTAGCGCGCGCCGGCTTCCAGCCCATTGCGGATGCGATGATCGAATCTTCGCCAGAGGGACGCCGGCTCCTGGTGCGCGCTCACCCCGGCGCGCCAGAAGAGGCTGTTGCCACAGCAAGGCGCGCTCTGCTCGGCATGTAGAGAGCGCACCATATCACTCTGAGCATGATCACGTCATCCTT
>Ga0070739_10002092_pt1 | contig 27695 bp, 24 predicted proteins | sample Coa_R1_7_FD_66445 | JGI IMG/M metagenome (GOLD analysis project Ga0070739, IMG submission 66445) | Surface soil microbial communities from Centralia Pennsylvania, which are recovering from an underground coalmine fire - Coalmine... | ecosystem: Environmental > Terrestrial > Soil > Unclassified ...
GGTTCACCGCCCTCGGTCGCCTGCCCAACGGGCACATGTCGTGCTTCGAGGTCTGCGGGCAAGAGATCGTCCTCTTCCTGCGGAAGCAGCCGCTCGTGCGCACGCCCGAGCAGGACGGCCTGCTGCACCCCCTGGCCTTCGAGCTGGACGCGGCCGAGTGGGAGAAGGCGGCGCGGCTGATCCACGAGCGCGGCATTCCGCTGGCGCTGCCCGTCCAGTACCGCACCGGCAGCCACTACGCCGGCCGCGAGCTGTACATCCTGGACCCCTCGGGCAACATGATCGAGTTACGGGATGCTTCCTGGACGGCCGCCCAGCCGCGCCTGTCCTTCGAGGAGCTGGTCGGGGCGGCGGCGCCCGCGGGCGCGTAGGGCCGCAGGACGCCCGCCGAGTCGGGCGCCCGCCGGAGGGCCGGGGCGCGCTGGACCAGTCGGCGGAAGGGAGGCGCACGGTGACTCGCTGGCCGCGGCCGTTGGCGACGCAGCTCGTCGGCAGCTACACCAAGCCGACCTGGCTACTGGACAAGAGCACGATCGGGGGCGAGCGCTGGAGCGCCCCGCCCGACGTGCTCGCCGAGGCGCAGGACGATACCGTGCGCCTCGCGGTCTACGACCAGGAGCGCGTCGGCCTCGACCTGCTCAGCGACGGCGAGGGCCGCCGCCTCAACTTCGCCCGCCACTTCTCCAGCCGCTGGCTGGGCGTCGACGCCGAGCAGCTCGGCACCGTCGTCCAGGCCCGCGTCGGCACGGCGCGCTACCCGCGCGTGGTCGGGCCGATCCGCTGGCCCGGGCCGCAGGTCGTCGACGACCTGCGCTACCTCAAGAGCCTCACCGACCGCCCCGTGAAGATGACCGTCGTGGGGCCGCTCACGGCCGCGGCGCGCCTGGTCGACGAGTACTACCACGACCCCGCGGCGCTGGCGGACGACTGCGCGGCGGCGGTCAACGCCGAGCTACGCGCGTTGGAGGCGGAGGGCTGCGCCCTGCTCCAGCTCGACGAGCCGGTGCTGCACACCAACCTCGGGCCGTTTCGCCCCCACGCCGCGCGGGCGCTGGAGCGCGCGCTGGCGGGGCTGACCACGCCGGTCGCGGTCCACGTCTGCTACGGCTACGCCTACCGCTTTCCGAGCAAGGAGGCCGATCCGGCCTACGCCGAGGCGCTGGCGATCCTCGCCGCCTGCCCGCGGGTGGACTGGATCTCGCTGGAGTACACCCAGCCGGGCCACGAGCCGGAGATCCTGCGCCACTGCGGCGACAAGGGGATCGTCCTCGGTGCGCTCGACCTCGCCACGCAGGCCGTGGAGCGGCCGGAGGCGATCGCCGCCCGCGTGCGGGCCGCCCTCTACGTCGTCGCGCCGGAGCGGCTGCACCTCGCGCCGGACTGCGGCATGTGGCACCTGCCGCGCCCGGTGGCGCTCGCCAAGCTGCGCGCGCTGGTCCTGGCCGCCGAGCTGGTGCGGGTGGAGCTGGCCGGGTAGGGGCTACTGGCTCAGCGGTAGGGGCCGAGCTGCTGGGCGGCGTAGGCGGCGAAGGACGGGTCGATCACCTGGTCGGGCGTCACGGGGCCGCTGTAGTAGCCGCGGGCGCGGTAGTAGCTCACCTCGCGCTCGAGGCTCTGCTCGTTGATCCGCCCGTCGGGGTCCAGGCCGGCCATCTGCATCTGGTCGTAGACCGCGGGGTCCTTCACGGCGGTCGTCTCGGTGAGGATGCGCACGGCGTCGGCGCGGCCCTCGCCCTTCAGGAAGGCGTCGTTGTAGGCGCGGACGCCCTTCAGGTAGGCGACCATGAAGCGCTGGGCGAGGTCGGTCTGGGCGGCGAACTGGCCGGAGTAGAAGACCAGGCTGGCCTGGTAGGCGCCGCCGAAGGCCGTGCTGCCGTAGCCCGGCTCCCAGGTGCTGACCAGGCCGCGCGCCACCGCGGCGCTCAGCGACGGCTCGATGAGCACGGCCGCGTCCAGGGCGTGGTTCGCCAGGCCGGCCAGCATCTCCGGGTAGCCGAGCGCCACGAGGTCGACGTCGTCGGGGGTCAGGCCGCCGCGCGCAAGGATGTCGGCGACGAGGGCCTCGCCGCCGCTGCGCAGGACGGACATACCGATCCGCCGGCCGCGCAAGTCGGCGGGCGTGCGCACCTGCCCGGACTCGACGAGGTCGCGGCGCAGCGGAACCTGGACGAACTCGAAGCCGGGGCGCGCGCTGCCCTTGTCGGCCACGGCCTTGATCCCGATGCCGCGCTCCACGGCATTCAGCCAGACGATGCCGAAGTTGCCGCTGCCCACCTCCAGGTCGCCCGAGGCCAGCGGAACCATCGTGTCGGGCCCGCTCTGGAACGGGACGTACTCGACATCGATCCCCTGCTCGCGGAAGTAGCCGCGCTCGCGGCCGATGAACACGCCGGCGTCGGAGAGCGACTGGGTGGAGCCGAAGCGGACGGTCTGGAGCTGGGCGGCGCTGGCGACCGCGGCCGCGGCGCTCCCGACGGCGGCCGGGCCCGGCAGCGCGAGCACGGCGGCCAGGGCGCCGACGGCGAGCAGGACCAGCGGGTTGCGGCGCGACGACGGGCACGATCGCATCTGTCCTCCTGACCTCACCCCCGCGGCTCCCGCCCGGCTCCGCGCGGGCCGAGCGCGGGCTGCCGCCGGGATCAGCCCCAGATCTTGCGCGCGGTGTCCACCACCAGCTCCAGCTTGCGCCACTGCTCGTCCTCCGTCAGCAGGTTGCCCTGCTCGTTGGTGGCGAACCCGCACTGCGGGCTGAGGGCGAGCTGGTCGAGCGGGAGGTAGCGCGACGCGGCCTCCACGCGGCGGAGCAGGGTGTCCTGGTCTTCGAGCGCCCCGCTCTTGGTGGTGACCAGCCCGAGCACGACCGTCTTGCCCTTCGGCACGAAGCGCAGCGGCTCGAAGCCGCCGGCCCGCTCGGTGTCGTACTCCAGGAGAAAGCGGTCGACCTCCAGGGAGCCGAAGACGCGCTCGGCGACCGGCTCGTAGCCGCCTTCGGCCAGCCAGCGGCTGCGCGAGTTGCCGCGGCAGAGGTGGATGGCCAGCGTGACGGCGCCGCGGTCGACGCCGGCCAGGCAGGCGTTGTCCGCGGCGATCGCCTCGTCGACGGCCCGGTCGGGGTCGACGCCGGCCAGCAGCGCGCGCTCGCGCAGGCGCTCGTCGACGAAGTGGGGGTAGGTAGGCGCGTCGAGCTGGACGTACCGCGCGCCGTCCGCGACCAGCGCGCGCACCTCGCCGCCGATGATGCCCACCAACTCCTGGAGCAGGGCGGCCTGGGTGGGATAGTAGCGGTCGCTGATGCCGGGCCGGTAGCAGGTCAGGCTGGGGAGCAGGAACATCACCGGGCTGGGCAGGGTGGTCTTGGGCGTGCCCGGCGCGTGCTGCTGCAGGAAGCGGGCCTCGTGGGCGGCCAGGCGCCGCACCTGCCGGAGACGGCGGGCGACGACGCGGCCGTGCACCGGCTGCTCGGGCGCCGCGGGGCCGCGCCAGGCCAGGCTCGTCTCGCCTGGCTCGATCCCCTCGACCGAGTCCAGCAGGGGGCTGAGAAAGAACTCGCGCCGATACTCGCCGTCGGTGAAGACCTCCAGGCCGACCTGCCGCTGGCGATCGAGCGCGGCAAGGATCGCCTGGTCCTCCACCTGCCGCAGCGCCTCCCGGTCCAGGCGGCCCTGGGCGTAGGCGGCGCGCGCCTGGCGCAGCGCCGGCGGCCGCAGCAAGCTGCCCACCTGGTCCGCCCGATACGAGCCCTGCATCGGCCTCCTCCTCCCGGCTGCCGCGTCGCCCGCGTGGGCGCCTGCACGGCCGCGGCTGGTGGCGCGCTGCCGTAGCTGTATCGGAGCACTCGGGTCGCTGTCAAGGGCCGCCCGCGGCGCCGGGAATGGCTGTGGTGAGCCAGCCGCTCAGCGCAGGTATGGAAGGAGATTTACGGCCGGTAGTGCTCGGCGAGCCAGCCGCTGGCCTCCAGGTCGCGGAGGATACTGTCGTCGATCAGGGCGTTGGGATCGACCGTGGCCGCGTCGGGCAGGTCGAGGTTCTTGAGCAGGGTGGCGATCGCCGGCGCCGACGGCCAGGGGTTCCAGACGTCGCGGTAGACCTCGTAGGACTCGGCCGCCTCGCCGCGGTCCTCGCCGCGGGTGCCGCGCAGGATGGCGTCGATCGCCTGGTCGGGGTTGTCGCGCGCGGCCTGCATCGCGTCGACGTAGCCCATCAGGAAGCGCCGCACGACGTCCGGGTCGCTGGCGAGCTGCTCGCGCGTGCTGGTCACGTTCAGCGTGATCATCTCCAACCCGACCTTCTTCAGGTCCACCAGCACGTGCCCGCCCTGCGCTTCCAGCCGCTCGGGCCAGGGACTGCCCATCGCCGCGGCGTACACTGCCCCGCTGGTCAGGCCGGTGAACAGGCCGGGGTTGTCGCGCAGGTAGACCATCGAGACGTCGCGGCCGGGCTCGAGGCCGTTGCGGCGCAGCATCTCCTGCATCGCGGTCGTCGCCGCCGAGCCGGCCGTCGTGCCGCCGACGGTCCGCCCGCGCAGATCGTCGAACCGCGCGATCTCCGGCCGCGCGACGACCTTGAACAGCGCCCGGTTGATCAGCCCGGCAACGAACACCAGGTTCCGCGCGCCGCCCAGCCAGGCCGTGACGCCGCTGCCGCCGGTCATGCCGACCGGTGCGCCGCCCGAGCTGAGCGCCTGGCTGGCCGTGGCCGGCGCCATGTCGATCAACTGCACGGTCAGCCCGTAGCGCGCGAACATCCCCTGGTCGACGCCGAGCCAGAGAGGCGCGTCCTGGGCGCTGATCGCGGCCACCGGCACGTCGATCTGCCGCGGCTCGGGCGAGGCGGTGGGCCGCGGCGCGGGCGCGGCCGCCGTGGGGGCGCCGCTGGCCGGCGGCGCGGGCGGCGCGGCCGGCGCCGTGCAGGCCCCCGCGGCCAGGATCAGTCCTCCGAGCAGCCACCGTGACAGCCAGCGCATCGTGTGTCCCTCTCCGGCGCGCCAGCGGTTGGCGGCGCCCGCGCGTCTTTCCCTGAGGAATGTCGGGGTGGGCGGGCCGCGGGTGGGCGCCCCCGACCACGCCACCTACCCAGTTTACGGCAGGACCGGCGCGCCCTCGGCTCGGGCGGAGCTGGCCGCGCCCGACGCGCTCGTGGCGACTGCTGCCGCGTCCGGCGGGAGCCAGCCCGGCAGCGACGGCTGCTGTGCTACACTCGCTACGCTGTGGCGGCCGGGGCATCCCTGCCCGCCGCGCGAGCCTGGCCGGCGGAGCCCGTGCGATGTATCGCTCTCCTCGTTGCCTCCCGACTACCTGGCTCCTGGCGCTCGTCGTCGGCCTGGCCGCCTGCGCCCCGACGGCGCGGCCCCAGCCCGCGGCGCCCGCGCCCGCCAGTCCCGCCCAGCCCGTCGCCCAGCAGCCCGCGGCGGCGCCGACGGCCGCGCCCACCGCCGCGCCGGCGCGGGCGGCCGTCGGCCTCGGCGTCATCGGCGGCTCGAGCGACGCGGCGATCTTCCTCGCCGTCGACAAGGACTACTTCGCCGAGCAGGGCCTGGACGTGGACCTGCAGCCCTTCCGCTCCGCCGCCGAGATGATACCCGCCCTCGGCGCCGGCCAGCTCGAGGTGGGCGGCGGCACGCCGAGCGCGGGGCTGTTCAACGCCATCGGGCGCGGCATCCCCATCCGGATCGTGGCCGACCGCGGCTGCCAGTCGCCCGGCCACGGCTACGAGGGGCTGGTGGTGCGGCGGGACCTGGTGCAGGAGGGCCGCTTTCACGACCTCGCCGACCTGAGGGGCGCCACGGTGGCCTTCTCCGCCCAGGGCAGCAGCGGCGAGATCGTGCTCGACACCGCCCTGGCGAAGCTCGGCCTGTCCACGCGCGACCTGAACGCGGTCGTGATGGGCTTCCCCGACATGCCGGCGGCGCTGGCCGGCGGGTCGGTCGACGCCGCGATGCTCATCGAGCCGTTCCTGGTCAGCGCCGTCGACAAGGACCTCGGCGTGGTCTGGCGGCGCTCGGACGAGCTGTCGCCGGACTTCCAGGCGGCGGTGCTGCTCTACGGTCCGGCCATCGTCCAGGAGCCGGACGTGGCACGCCGCTTCATGCTCGCCTACGTCAAGGCGACCCGCTACTACAACCAGGCCGTCGCCGCGAAGGGCTCGCCGGCCTGGCAGGAGCTGGTCGACGTGCTGATCAGGCACACCAGTGTGAAGGACCGCGCCCTGTACGAGCGGATCGTGCTGCCGGGGATCGATCCCGACGCGGCGGTAAACGTCGAGTCGCTGCGCGCCAGCCAGGACTGGTTCGTCGAGCGCGGCCTGCAGCAGGAGAAGATCGACCTCGCCCAGGCGCTGGACCCGAGCTACGCCCGCGCCGCGGCCAGCCAGCTCGGCCCCGCCCCGCGGTAGGGGACCGTCACACGCGATGCCGGGTGCGGGCAGTAGCCCACACCCGGCATCGCGTCTATGACACTGCTAGGCACCCGCACGCGCTCAGACCGACTCGGGCAGGCCCGACTGCTCGGAGCGGGCCGCGGCGCTGATCACGCGCAGCCCGGCCACGACCGTCTCCGGCTCCACCTCGTCCGCCAGCTTCTCGCCGCGCACGGCGCGGTGGAAGGCCGTCCAGTTGTAGGTGCCGGACCCCCCGGCGACCTCCAGGCACTGGAGGACGCGGCCGCCCCCGGGCGGGCGCGCGCTCAGCTCGAGGCGGGCCAGGTCGCGGGTGGGTGGGCGCTCCGACGGGCCGACGTTGCGGTAGATCGTGCCCCGCTCGTAGTTCAGCGTCAGCGCGCTGCGGTAGGGCTCGCCGTCGTCCACGCAGAACGAGACGAACACGTTGCCCAGCGCGCCGTCGGCGAAGCGCAGGGCGAGCTGGGCGTTGTCGGCGGTGGGGCGGCCGGTGCGGATCCGCGCCTGGAGCAGGTAGACCAGCTCGGGCGGGCCGAAGAGCTGGACGATGTCGTTCAGCATGTAGATCCCCAGCCGGAAGATCGGCGCGGCCGGCGCGCGGCGCGGGTCGTCGTACCAGCCGCCGTCGGCCTGCTCGTGGTAGGAGACCCACAGCTCGGCGCGGCAGCCGACCATACGGCCCAGGTCGTACTCCGCCTGCCAGCGCTTGATCTGGGCCAGGTCAGGGGCGAGGACCGGCTGCGGCGAGTTGAGGTGGAGGACGCGGCCGAGGCGGCGCGCCTCGCGCAGGACGGCGAGCCCCTTGTCCGGATCGAGGTCGAGCGGCTTGGTGGTGATGACCTCCTTGCCGGCCCGCAGCCCGTCGACCACCATCGGGGCGCGCACGTCGGGCGGCACGAACAGGCCGATGGCGGGCACGGTGGGGTCGCGGAGGACCGCCGCGTAGTCGGGATAGGCCCGCACGCCCAGCTCGGCTCCGATCCGCTGGGCCTTGTCGGCGTGCGCGGCGCAGACGCCGACGACCTCGAACAGGTCGCGGGCCAGCGGCGAGCGCAACTGGTGGATCATCTGGAGTCCCCAGTTCAGCCCGACAATGGCGATCGGCACGCGCTCGTCAGCCACGGTGCGCCTCCGCTCCGGCTTGCTGCGCCGCCGCGGCGGGCGTGAGCATCGCCACGTGGTAGTCCTTGCCGATGCCGGGTAGCCCCGCGACCACGGCCCAGGTGACGCCGTCGTCGTCGCTGACGTAGACCTCGCCGCGGGTCGTGCCGGCCGCCACGCAGCAGCCGTCCGGCGCGGCCTCCAGGCCCAGCGCTTCCACGCTGCCGGGGATCGGGTCGGGCAGCCCGTCGCCGAGGACCTGCCAGGTGGCGCCTCCGTCGACGGTCTTGATGAACCGCGACGTCGTCGTGTGCGTCGTGTACCAGTAGCGCGGGTTGGTCATCGCCCCGGCGAAGTAGAGCACCGACTCCTGGTGCGGGTGCATGATCAGCGGGTCGGCGTACATGATCCCCTCGATGGAGCGGCCGAGGTAGGTCCAGCTCTCGCCGGCGTCGTGGCTCTGGTACAGCCCCTCGCCCGTGGCCATGTGCAGGTGCCGCGGATCGGACGAGCACACCAGCACGCGGTGGACGTCCTCGTAGAACCCGTCGAGCACCCGCCAGCTCCGGCCGCCGTCGCTACTCTTGAGCACGCCGCCGACCTCGATGCTGACGTAGAGCGTCTCGGGATCGGTCGGGTCGACGGCGACGTGCTTGACGTGCCCACGGTTGGGCTGGCCGGGGAAGAACCACTGGTCCACCGTGGGCACCGCCCGCATCGCGGCCAACTCCACCCAGCTCTCGCCGAGGTCGGTGCTGACGTAGAGGTGGGCCGGCTCGGTGCCGGCGTACAGGCGTAGCTCGCCGCCAGCCCGGACGTAGGTCACGGTCCAGACGCGGTCGAAGGCCATGCCGCGGTCGCGGCGCTGCCAGCTCCGGCCGCCGTCCGCGCTGGCGTGGAGCCCGTCGTCCTGCGTCGCGACGAACAGCATCCCGCTCGCCGGCTCGAGCGTCACCGCGTTGACCATCTGCCCGCCCAGGAATCGATCGGCCTCCTGCCAGGCCGCGCCCGGGCTCGCTCGCCTGAGGCGGACGACGCCGTCGACGGTCCCGGCCAGGATCTCCGTGCAGGGGCCGTCGGCCGTCGAGATGGTTCGGCCGCCCACCGATAGACAGAGAGCCATCGATCACCTCCTGCCAGGCCGCGCCGGCGCTCCGGGCATTATGCTGCGCCATATCACGCGGGGACCAGTCCCCGCGCTTCAGCGTGCCGAGGTAGTCGGCCAGGGTGTCCGGCGGCCTCGCCATCGATGGCGAGGCCGGTTTGTACTCCCGGGCACACTGCTCACGTACTGGCCGCCGTCGCTAGCTCGCCGCGCAGCACCGTCACCGCCTGGCCGCCGAGGTACACGCGGCCCTCGCCCACCCGCACGCGCACGATGCCGCCGCGCGCCGACGCCTGGTAGGCCACCAGCTCACGCCGGCCCAGCCGCTCGGCCCAGAATGGCCCCAGACAGCAATAGGCCGAGCCGGTCACCGGGTCCTCGTCGATGCCGGCGGCCGGTGCGAAGAAGCGCGCGACGAAGTCGTAGCCGGCCGTGGTGGCGCGGCTGGTCACGCTGATCCCCCGCGCGGGGATGGCGCGCAGCGCCGCGAAGTCCGGACGCAGCGCCCTCAGCACGTCCTCCGACTCGACCTCCACCAGGTAGTCGAACGTGCTGCGGCCGACGTAGCGAGGCGCCGCGCCAAGCGCCGCCGCCAGGCCCGGCGGCGCCTCGGCCGGCTGCTCGGGCGTGGTCGGGAAGTCCAGCTCGATCCACTGGCCCCGCCGCTCGGCCGTGAGCAGGCCGCTGCGCGTCCAGAACCGCGCCGGCTGGTCGGGCGACAGGTGGCCGTCCTGCCAGAGGACGTGCGCGCTGGCGAGGGTGGCATGGCCGCAGAGATCCACCTCGATGGTGGGCGTGAACCAGCGCAAGTCGTAGCCATCGGCACGGCGCACCAGGAACGCCGTATCGGCCAGGTTCATCTCACGTGCCACGGCCTGCATCCACGTCGGGTCGGCCGCGGCGGGCAGCGCGCATATCGCGGCCGGGTTGCCCGCGAACGGCTGATCCGTGAACGCGTCCACCTGCGTGATCGTGAGGCCCATCGCCAACTCCCTTTCGCTAGCTGAGTGGGTCTTCCTTCGTGTGAGCCTGGAAACCAACGACCTTCGCACGATTGCCGCGCGATCGCCTCTCGCACCTGCGCGCGCCTTGCGAAACCGGGCATATGTGGTCTGAGCCGCGGCTCACGCCACGTGCGGAGGCCGTCGTCCTCCTCGAGCTGTGGTTAGCTGCTCGACTGAGAAGCCGCCTCGATCCTGTCCCCCAGACGAATCGCTCCGTCTGTCAGGATGTCCGCCCTCAGCCCGCCCTGGTGGACGAGCCCGGCGATGACGCCGGGCCGGGTCAGCCGCTGCAGGTGCACGCACGGCTCGCAAAGGCGCTGGCCGAACGCGCGCACGGACCCGATCGTGAACTCCCGCCCGACCAGGGCATTGAGGTCGATCCCCCGGGCGACCAGGTTGCGCCGGGCCTCGGCGGGGGCGAGTTGCGAGCCGTCCGGGAGCACCAGTCGATCGAGCGCCTCGGACTCGATGAGCGTCAGGTCATAGCCACGTATTCGATCCGACCCCGGCGTGAAGGTACCCGCCTTGGCCGCGTACCGATCGCCCGACAGCCCCCTTCCCTTGAGCGCGGTCGCCGTGACAAGCGACTGCATCGGCCCGGTCTTCACCTCGCTGACGTAGATGCCGACGACCTCGCCTACGGTGCGATCGGCATGCACGGCTAGCGTTCGGAAGGGCTGGAAGGGGACGAGCAGCAGAGCCTGCTGAAAGCGCAGCTCATCGACCGACTTGCCGACGAGGGCGGGAGCCGCGGGGCTCGCGATGACCGCGGAGGGGGTCCCGAAGAGCAGGACGGCCGCGGGTTGTCCGCCCTCATCTGGAGCATCGACGAGACCGATCCAGTGACCGGGCCAACTGAACTGCTGCGGATTGGCGATCGGCACGAGCCCGCAGTCGAGGCGCGCGAGCCACTGGCGCAGCACCGCGAGCCACTCGGTCCCAGACTCGTCGGGTGACGGCAGCTCGTGGAGGGCATGGCCGGTGAGATCGGCCACGAATGCCGTGATGACCTCGCCAACACGGCTCGTCGAGTCCATACATCAACTCCAGTTGCGGGCGGGCCGGACGGTTGGCTGCGCACAGGATAGCCGCTCAGGTTCCACCGGGCCCACCTGGGAGAGATTCCGCTGAGGCCGGCGCGCGCGGCGCGCCCTACGGTTGGTCAGCGGACCAGCCCGCCCTGCGGGCCGCCTCGATGAGACTCAGGATGCGCTCCGGGGTGAGGGGCGCGTCGCGGACCTCGACGCCGAGGGGGCGCAGGGCGTCCTCGACGGCGTTGCCGATCGCCGCCGGTGGCGAGATCGTACCGCCCTCGCCGAGGCCCTTCACGCCGAGCGGGTTGCGCGGCGAGAGGCTCTCCTGGTGGCCGAGGGCGAACGGCGGGATGGCGTCGATCGTCGGCAGGAGGTAGTCCATCAGGCTGGCGTTCGTGAGCTGGCCGTTCTCGTCGTAGACCAGCTCCTCGAGCAGGGCGCCGCCGATGCCCTGAGCCACCGCGCCGTGGATCTGGCCGTCGACGACCATGGGATTGATCACGCGGCCGCAGTCGTGGACCACGACGTACTTCAGCAGGCGAACCATCCCCGTCTCGACGTCGACCTCGACCTGCGCGGCGTGGACGGCGTTGGCGTAGGTGACCGTGGACGGCTCGAAGTAGTGCGTCGCCTCCAGGCCGCCGGCGGCGTGCTCGGGCGTGTGCAGGTGGTCGTCGGCCGCCGGGCCGCCCGCGCCGGCCAGGGTGCTGCTGCCCTTGCCGGTGGCGATGGCGGCGAGCTGGGCGAAGCTGACGGCGCGGTCGGGCGTGCCGACGACGCGCACGGCGCCGCCGCGCAGCTCGAGGTCGGTCGGCGCGGCCTCGAGGGCGTCGGCGGCCAAGTTGCGGAGCTGCTGCTCCAGATCCTCGGAGGCGAGGGCGATCGCCGTGCCGGCGACCACCGCGCTGCGGCTGGCCGCCGTGCCCACGCCGCGGTCGACGCCGAAGGTGTCGCCGGGCACGACCGTCACCTGGTCGATGCTCAGGCCCAGGCGCTCGGCCGCCACCTGGGCGAAGGTCGTCTCGTGGCCCTGCCCCTGCGAGGCGGCGCCAGTGTAGACCCATACCTGGCCGTCGGCGGCGACCCGCACCGAGGCGCCCTCGAACGGCCCGACGCCGGTCCCCTCGACGTAGGCCGACAGGCCCACACCGCGGTAGACGCCGCGCGCCCAGAGGGCCGGCTGCTCGCGGCGCACGGCGTCGTAGTCGATCAGGTCCAGCGCCTGCTCGAGGCAGGCCGGGTAGTCGCCGCTGTCGTAGACCAGCGGCTGCGCGTCGCGGTAGAGCAGGCCGGTGTCGTAGGGCATCTCGGCAGCGCTGACCAGGTTGCGGCGGCGGATGTCGGCGGGATCGAGGCCCAGCTCGCGGGCGGCGCAATCGAGGACGCGGTCCATGGCGAACACCGCCTCCGGGCGGCCGGCGCCACGGTAGGGGGCCAGCGGCGCCTTGTTCGTGAAGTAGCACTCGGTCAGGACGTCCACCGCGGGCACGCGGTAGGGCCCGATGAGGTGGGCAGCGCTGTTGTAGGGCTGCACCACGCCGGCCGGGTTGTGGGCGCCCATGTCGATCGTGAAGCGGTCGCGCAGGCCGAGGATCGTGCCGTCGGCGCGCAGGGCTAGCTCGATCTCGTGCGCCTGGTCGCGCGACTGGGTGGCGCTGCGCAGGTGCTCGAAGCGGTCTTCGATCCACTTCACCGGGCGGCCCAGCTCGCGTGCCTGCCAGGCGACGAGGATCTCCTCCCCATAGAGCGTGACCTTGATCCCGAAGCCGCCGCCGACGTCCGGCGCGATCACCCGCACCTGCGCCGGGTCGAGCCCCAGCATCTGGGCCAGCCCGTCGCGCACGACGTGGGGCGTCTGGGTCGTCGCCCAGAGGACGAGGCGCCCGTCCGGCTCGACCTGGCCGACGGCGCCGCGCGTCTCCAGCGGGATGCCGGTCTGACGGTGGAAGTGGAACCGCCGCCGCACGACGCGGTCGGCGCGGGCGAAGGCGGCGTCCACGTCGCCGGCGCGCAGATGGACCATCGCCGACAGGTTGTCGCCGACCTCCGGATGGACCAGCGGCGCGTCCGCGGCCTGCGCCGCGGCCACGTCGGGGACGACCGGCAGCGGCTCCCAGTCGATCAGCACCTGCTCGGCGGCGTCCTCGGCCTGGTAGCGGCTCTCGGCGACGATCATCGCCACCGGCTGGCCGACGTAGAGGGCGCGGTCGACGGCCATCGCGTACTGCGGCTCGATCTTCACCACCGCTTCGAGCACGTCGCGCAGGGCGGCGGCCGGACGCTTGCTGGCACGGATCGGGAGCGCGCCGAGGCGCTCCGCCGCCGTGGCCCCGGCGACGGCGGCGACCACGCCCGGCGCGGCCAGGGCGGGCGCGAGGTCGACGGCGCGGATGGCGGCGTGGGCATGCGGGCTGCGCACGAAGGCGGCGTGCAGCAGGCCGGGTAGCTGGAGGTCGTCCACGTAGCGGCCGGCGCCGCGGACGAGCCGGCGGTCTTCCTTGCGGCGGATGCTCGCGCCGATGAGCTGCTGCCCCTCCATGCCGATCAACCCCTTCTGGTCTGTCAAGATCGCTGCCCCCCCATGTTAGGGCCCGCGGCGCACCGGCGGCCAGGGCGGCATCCGTGTTGCATCCTGCGGCCGCCACCCTTTCTCGGGCAGCGCTATTCCCCGGCAGCATGGCCCGCCCGGTGCTAGACTAGTACCCTGTCAGCGATGGACCACTCACCAGCCGGGGACGGCATCGCCGCTCCGGGACGGAGGCGAAGGATGCCCGCGCACCCCGCCCGCGCGCTCGGCGCGGTCGCGCTCCTGGCCGCGCTACTGGCGGCGTGCGCGCCGGCGCCCGCGCCCACGGCCCCCCCGCCCGCGGCGGCGCCGACCAGCGCCCCGGCGGCGGTGGCGCCGGCCGCCAGCGCGCCCGCGGCCGATACCACGGCCGCCGCGCCGGCCCCCCTCAGCCCGCCGGCGAAGGTGCGCGTTGGCATCTTGCTCGTCACGGCGATGGGCCCGTTCGCCATCGCCGACAGCCGCGGCTACTTCACCGAGGAGGGCATCGACATCGACCTCGTGCCGTTCGACTCGGGCGCGCGCCAGGTCGCGCCGCTGGCGGCCAGCCAGCTCGAGGCGGGCATGGGCTCGTACAGCGCCGGGATGTTCAACGCCCTGGCCACGGGCATCGACATCCGCATCGTCGGCAGCAACCTGGCGAACCGGCCCGGCCGCAGTAGCTCGGCCATCGTCGCGCGCAAGGACCTGGTGGACAGCGGCTTCCGCGAGGGCGCGGACCTCCGCGGCAAGACGCTCGCCTTCACCGCCTCCGGCACCACCGTACACATCAACGTGGCGCGCTACCTGGAGGTGAACGGCGTCCGGCCCGAGGAAACCAACCTCGTCGAGCTGAGCCAGCCGGACATGAACGTGGCGCTGGCCAACGGCGCCATCGACCTGGCCAGCCAGGCCGAGCCGTTCGTCACGCTGGGAGTCGAGCAGGGGATCCTGGCGCGGCTCCATCCCGTCGCCGACTTCTATCCCAACCGCGAGGCTTCGGTGATGATGTACAGCGGCCAATTCATCCAGCAGCAGCCCGAGGCGGCCCGCCGCCTGATGGTCGCCTACCTGCGCGGCGTCCGCGCCTTCGAGGACGCCATGACGAAGGGGATCGACAAGGACGCCATCCTCGACGTCATGGTCGAGCGCACGCCGCTCAAGGACCGCGACCTGTACGAGCGCATGTACCGCAACGGCTCGCTGATGTACATCAATCCGGACGGCTACGTGGACACCGACAGCGTCGCCTACGACCTGGACTGGCTGGTGCGCAACGGGATGGTCCAGACGCCCGCCGACCTGAGCCGCGTCATCGACAACGAGTTCGTCGACTACGCCCTGGCCCGCCTCGGGCGCTACACGCCGTGACCGCCACGCGCCCGCGGTCTCGTCGCCCGCGGTCGCGCGCCCGGCGCGTCCTGGGCCTGTTCCTGGCGGCGGTCGTCGTGCTGCTGCTCGGGGCGGCCGGCCAGTACGCGCGCCCGGTCCCCGCGCTCGCGGCCGTCCCGCTGCTCGGCCCGACCATCGCCGTCGACGGGCCGGCGCCCACGCTGCCCTGGCCGCGCGTCGGCGCCGCCGCCGTGGGGACGACCGAGCTCGGGCTGCTGGCGACCTACGGCGGCGACCAGCCGCGCCCCACGGCCAGCACGGCCAAGATCATGACCGCGCTGCTCGTGCTGGCGGACCATCCACTGGCCGTCGGCGAGGCGGGACCCGTGGTCACGGTCTCGGCGCAGGACGTGGCGGACTACCGGCGCGAGGCGAGCGAGGGGCAGTCGGTGATGCTCGTGGCCGATCGCGAGCAGTTGAGCGAGTACCAGTTGCTGCAGGCGCTGCTGCTGCCCTCGGCGAACAACGTCGCCGGCCTGCTGGCCCGCTGGGACGCCGGATCGATCGAGGCGTTCGTGGACCGGCTGAACGCCAAGGCCGCGGCGATGGGAATGACCCACACCCATTTCGCGGACGCCAGCGGCTATTCGCCCCAAACCGTGAGCACCCCGGCCGACCTGGTGATCGCCGCCGAGGCGGCCATGGCCGATCCGGTGTTCGCCCAGATCGTCGGCCAGCCGCAGGCCCGGCTCCCCGTCGCCGGCACGGTCTACAACGTCAACGCCGTGCTCGGCCGCGACGGGATCATCGGGGTGAAGACGGGGTCCACGCCCGAGGCCGGCTCCTGCTTCGTCTTCGCCGCGAAGCAGCCGGTCGGCGACCAGACGGTTACCGTCTACGGCGCCGTGATGGGGCAGGAGCTGCTGGCCGACGCCTTCGACGACGCCCAGCGCCTGGCCGCGGCCGTCGGCGATGCCCTGCGCTGGGTCCGCGTCCTCACCCCGACGGAGCCCGTGGCCGTGATCCGCCCGGCCTGGGGTGGGGAGGTGCGGATCGTGCCCGCGGATGCCGTGACCCTCCTCGGCTGGCCCGGCGCGACGGTCCAGGCCGACCTCGCTGTCGAGCCGCTCCAGGCGCCGCTGCCGGCGCACAGCCGCGTCGGCACGCTCACCGTCCGGCTGGGACCCACGACGCGGCAGGTCGACCTCTACACCGACAGCCCGCTGGAGGCGCCCAGCCTGCGCTGGCGCCTGACGCGCGGGCCGTAGCGCGCGGTGGCTTGCGAAGGGATAGTGTAAGGAGGACCAGCATGGACACGATACGCGGGCTCCGCGGCGTCCTGATCGGCCTGCTGCTGCTCGGCGCCTGCGCGCCGGCCGCCGGGCCGCCGGCGGCGAAGCCGGCCGCGCCGACGCCGCCAGCCGCCGCCAGTCCCGCCGCGCCGGCCCCCGGCGGCGCTCCCACGGCCGCTCCCGCCGCGGTGGCGCCGCTCAGCCCACCGGTCACCGTGCGGTACGGCGCCCTCCTCACGCTGGCCCTGGCGCCCTTCCTCATCGCCGAGCAGCGCGGCTACTTCGCCGAAGAGGGTATCGAGGCGGAGTTCAACCGCTTCGACTCCGGCGCGCGGATGGTGGCGCCGATGTCCGCCGGCCAGCTCGAGGTCGGCGCCGGCTCCCACAGCGCGGGCCTGTTCAACGCCCTGGCCAGCGGCCTCGATCTGAAGATCGTGGCCGACGGCGGCACGCTGATCCCCGGCCGCAACACGTCGCAGATCGTGGCCCGCAAGCAGTTGGCCGAGCAGGGCGTCCACGGCGCCGACGACCTGCGCGGCCACACCTTCGCCTTCACCGCCACCGGCAGCACCGTCCACATCAACGTGATGCGCTTCCTCGAGCTCAACGGCGTGCAGGCGAACGAGGTGTCGCTGACGGAGATGGGCTTCCCGGACATGAACGCGGCGCTGTCCAACGGCGCCATCGACTTCGCCGACCAGAGCGAGCCGCTGGCGATGCTCGGCGCCGACCAGGGCATCCTGACCCGCCTGACGGGCGTGGCCGACTACTACCCGAACCGCGAAGTGTCGGTGTTGATGTACAGCGGCAACTTCATCGAGCAGCAGCCGGAAGCGGCGCGGCGGTTCATGGTCGCCTACCTGCGCGGCATCCGCGCCTACGAGGACGCCTTCACCAAGAACGTCGACCACGACGCCGTGGTCGACCTGCTCGCCGAGAACCTGCCCGTGAAGGACCGCAGTCTGTACGACCGGATGATGACGGAGGGCACGCTGCTGTACCTGAATCCGGACGGGACGGTGGCGACCGAGAGCATCGCCTGGGACCAGGACTGGCTGGCGCGGAACGGCCTGGTGCGCACGAAGGTCGACCTGGGGCAGGTTATCGACCACTCGTTCGTCGACTACGCTCTCGGGCGGATCGGCCACTACGCCGGCCGCTGAGAGAAGCAATCCATGCGTGTTGTGGACCAGCGGTCCACAACACGCATTCCCGGTTTCGCCGGGAACGCTGAGCCCGGCCCGCCGCTCAGCTCATGGAGGTGCGCCGCAGGATGTAGCGCTCCTCGCTGCGCTGGCGGGTGCCCGGGCGCGTGGACAGCGCGACGCGGTAATGCTGGGCGACGAGGTCGACCGTGGGCGCGTCGTAGGCCCCGAACGGGTAGGCGAACCCCTCGACCGTGTAGTCGCCCCCGACGATCGCCTCCAGGCGGTAGCGGGACTCGACGATCTGCGCCTGCCAGCTCCCGGGGTTCCGCGTGCGCTCGCGGACGAGGTTCGGGTGGTGGAAGGTGTGGGAGATGACCTCCATCCCGTAGTCGTGGACCAGGCGTTGGAAGTCGTCGTTCGTCATGTAGGTGTGGACGTGGTCGCCCCGCCAGTCGGGCATGACGGCGAACACCGCCGGCACCTGGCGGTCGGCGAGGAACGGCAGGGCGTTGTCGCGGGCGCTGCGCAGGCCGTCGTCGAAGGTGATCAGGAACGGCTGGCCCCAGAGCGGCACGTCGTCGTCGAGCAGGCGCGCGAGCTGGGCCAGGCTGATCGGCTGGTAGCCGCGGTCGAGGTAGCCGCCGATCTGGCGCGCGAAGCGGGCGCGGTCCCAGACCTCGTGGTACATCAGGATCGGGCAGTCCAGGCTGACCGCGGGGGGCTCCTGGGCTCGCGCGGGGCGCCGGACGGCGAGCAGGTGGCCCGCGACCAGCAGGCCCGCCCGGCCCAGGAGCGCGCGCCGGCTGAGCGCCGATCGGCGGCTGCCCGCCGCGCCCGGCACCGTCACTGGCCGCCTAGCGTATGCTGCACCGCGGCGCATAGCTCGTCGATCTCGAAGGGCTTGGACAGGTGAGCGCGGGCGCCGACTCGCCGCGCCTTGTCGATCGCGTGGCCGTCCGCGGTGATCAGGAGGATCGGCAGCGCGTCGCCGTACACCGCCCGCAGCCCGGCCGCGAGTCCCTCCCCGTCGAGGCGGGGTAGGCCCATGTCCAGGATCACCAGCCGCGGCCGGCGCTGAGTGGCCTGCTCCAGTGCCTCCTGCCCGTCGGCGGCGGTCTCGACGGCCCACCCATCCTCCTCCAGGGCCCAGCGAATGACGTGGCGCAGCTCGGGATCGTCGTCCACCACCAGGATCGACGACATCTCCGCGGCGCCAGCGGGATTCGATCCAAACGGTCGACTCGCCATAGTCAGCGCTCTCCTGATCGGGCGAGCTGCCCTATTTCGTGGACGATAGCTCGACGGTCGCTTCGCTCGACGGATCGGCCGCCACGGGCAGCCAGACGGTGAAGGTCGTTCCCACGCCCTCCTGGCTCTCCACCGTAATCCGTCCCCCGTGCTGCTCCACGACCTGGCGGGCGGCGGCGAGCCCGATGCCGGTGCCCGGAATCCGCCGCACCACGTTGCTTCCCCGTTCGAACCGCGTGAAGATGCGCGACAGATCGGCGGCGGGGATGCCAATTCCCTGGTCCCGCACGATCAGTGCCGCGCGCGGCGGCTCGGCCCCCGTCTCCAGGGCGACCGTAACCGTGATCTCGCCGCCCTCGGGGCTGTACTTGATGGCGTTGCTCACGAGGTTGCTCAGCATCCGTTCCAGGCGGGCCGCATCCCAGACGCCGACCAGCTCCGGCACGCGCGCATCGAGCCGAAGCCGGTGGCGGTCGGCGCTGGGCTGCTGCTCGTCCAGGACCTGGCGGGCCAGGGCGACGAGGTCCGTGGGGCGCCGGTCCAGCGGCAGGGGCCGGCCCATCTGCACCCGCGTGACGTCCAGGAGGCTGTCGATCAATCGCGTCATCCTCGTCACGGTGACGTCGATGCGGCGTAGTCCATCGATGATGCGCTCGGCTTCCGGCAGGTCGGAGCGCCGCACGACGCGCTGTAGGAGCTGGGCGGTCCCTTTGACGGCGCCCAGCGGGTTTTTGAGGTCGTGGGACGCCGCGGCGAGGAACTCGTCGCGCATGCGGACGGCGTCGCGGGCGGCGCGATGGAAGCGGGCGTTTTCAAGCGCGATCGCGGCCTGGGCCGTGATCGCGGCCACGAGGTGCTCGGCGCGCGCGGTGAACACCCCGGGCTCGGCGTGCCCGAAGAACAGTTCGCCCAGGACCTCCCCCGACCGCGAGATCACCGGCGCCGCCAGGTAGCTCCGGATCGGCAGGTGTCCTGCGGGGACGCCGTAGAAGGGCGGGTTGTCGCCGTAGCGCGGGTCTTGTGTCACGTCGTCGAGGCGCACCACCCCCTCGCCGCGGAAGGTCGGGCTGAACAGCGGCGTGTCGCGCGGCATGGGGAATTCTTCGAAGGCCTCCCGCGGGGTGCCGGAGAGCGTGTAGCGCGTGTAGGCCTCGCCCTGCTCGTCCAGGACGTTGTAGAAGAAGGCGCCGACCTGCGCCCCGGTCAGCTCCCGGCCCGCGTCGGTAATCGCCTGGGCCAGCTCGTCCTCGTCGAGGGCGCTGGCGAAGGCCTGGGCCACCTGGGTGATGATCTCGATGGTGCGGGCCTGCTCGCGGATCAGCTCGGCGCGCTCGGTCTCGGCGTGCCGCCGGTCGGTGACGTCGCGCAACGTCGCCAGATAGGCCGGCTGCCCGGCCCACTCGATCGCCACGACGCGCATCTCCACGACGCAGGTGTCGCCCGACGGGCGGATGACGTCGAGCTCGGTGGTCGCCCCGGCGACGAGGGGGAAACCAAAGGTGCCGCCGACCAGGTCCGCGGCAGGGCGGCCGAACAACTGCTCGGCCGCGGGATTCGCGTAACAGACGACGCCTTCCTGGTCCACCACCACGACGCCGTCGGCATTGGCCTGCAGGATGCGGCGGAGGCCGGCGTCGGCTGGCGTCTGCTTTCCGGCTCGGGGAGCCACCGCCTAGTCCTCCCGGGCCGAGCCTTCGGCGAACAGACCGGCGATCCGGTCCAGCTCCGCGGAGCCGACGTGCGTGGGGCGCCCGGACAGGATCCCGACCACGTTGCGGAAGGGCTTGCCGATACCCATGCCGCGGCCGTCGATCGTGAACTCACGGATGTCCTTGTCGTGCTTCGAGCCCCGCATCTTGAGCACGGTCACGCCGCGGCGCATCTCGCCGAACATCTCGACGTAGCGCAGCAGGATGATCGAGTCTGTGATCGAGGAGATGTGGGCCTCGGTGACCGATTCCCCGCCCATCAGCGTCGGCGTCGTCGCCGTGAACAGGCCGGCCATCTCCTGCTCTTTCATGAAGGAGGTGAGGCCGATGACGAACTCGCGAAAGCCCTTGATCGTGGCCACCCGCTCGAGCGCCGAGAGGCTGTCCACAGCGACGCGGTGGGGGCGGAACTCCCTGATCAGCGCTTTCATCCGCACGAGGTGATCTTCCAGGCCGGCGATCTCGGGGTACTCGCAGACCACGCGGAGCTTGTCGTCGCGCTCCATCCCCTCGAAGTCGATGCCCCAGCCCTGGGCGTTCCGAAAGAGCTGCTCGCGGCTCTCCTCGAAAGCGAACAGCAGGCAGCGCTCGTCGGCCGCGAAGCCGCCGGCCATGAACTGGGTGACCATCAGCGTCTTGCCGGTGCCGGTCGCTCCAGAGACGAGGATGATCGAGTCGCGGAAGAAGCCGCCACCGCACATCTCGTCGAGCACGGCGTTGCCCGAGGTGATGCGGACGTCCGACGAGCGCTGGGTGAGCTCCATCGCGGACAGCGGCAGGATCGTGATGCCGGCCCCGGGCAGGATCGTGAACGGGAACTCGCCCTTCTGGTGCGAGGTGCCGCGGAACTTCAGGATCTCGACGGTGCGGCGGCGCTTCTCGTCCTCGAGCACGTTGCGCAGGATGACGACGTTGTCGGCGACGAACTCTTCGACGGCGTGGCGGGAGATCTCGCCGTATTCCTGGGTGCGCTCGACCGTCATCACCGCCGTCACGCCGAGCTTCTTCAGCGCCGAGACGATCCGGAATAGCTCGCGCCGCACGACGGTGCTCTCGCCGAAGCGGGCGAACACGGCGCCCAGGGAGTCCATGGCCACGCGGCGGGCGTTGGCTACCTGTACCGCGTGCTCGATGCGGGCCAGCAGCGCGCCCATGTCGTACTCGCCGGTGACGATCGCCTCCTCCTCCGGCTGGGGGGAGGCGTCGACGAACGCCCACTTGCCCGCGGCCTCCCACTGCTCGATGTCCCAGCCGAAGCCGCGCACGTTCCCCCGGATGTCGCCGGGCGACTCCTCGAAGGTCACGAACACGCCGCACTCGTCGCCGCTCGTGATTCCCTCAGCCAGGAACTGCGCGGCGAACACGGTCTTCGCGCTGCCCGCCGTGCCGGCGACGAGCGTGGTCCGCCCACGCGGCAGCCCGCCGTGGGCGATGAGATCGAAGCCGGGGATGCCGGTCGGGAGTCGCTCGATGGCGCCGTCGGCAGTGTGGTCGGTCATGGTTCCTCTCCCGCCGGTGGACTCGGGGCGGGTGGCGGCTGCACGCGCAGCTCCGCGAGCACGCGCCCCGTGTCCGAGAGATCGCCGAGTACCCGCCGTGATGGTGGGGGTACCTGCTTGATCAGCGTCGGCGTCACCATCACCCGGTCGGCTTCGGCCAGGTGCGGCTGCTCCAGCACGTCGATGATCACCAGCTCATAGTTGTCGTTCAGCGCCTCGCGGCAGATCCGCCGCAAGTTCGCGATCGCCCGCTCCGAGCGCGGCGTCTGACCGGTGACGTACAGTTTGAAGAGATGCTTCTGCATTGGTAGCTATTCTTAGCTGCGGTAGTAGGCGACGAGGTAGCCCATCAGCTCCAGCACCATCACGCGCGCCTCGTCGATGTAGGCCTGCGCCTTGAGCGGTGGCAGGCCGGCGATCCGCTGCTTGAGCGCAGCGGTGTGCAGCTCTACAACGTCGCGCGGGCCCGCGTTCAGGAAGCCAAGCTCGTCGGCCACGGCGCGCAGCGCGTCTGCGAGGCGGTGATCGACCTTGTACGCTCCCTCCTCCACGGCCAGATCCAGGAGCCGCGCGTAGCGCTGGACCAGCTCGGCGAACGTGTCCGGCAGCGCGCTGCTGAGCGGCTCGATCCCGAACACCTGCGCGGTCACCGTGGCGGCGCGCCGAGCGGATAACTGCTCGAGGGAGCGCAGCTCCCGCCGCTGGCGCTGGCGGCGCTGTCGCTCTGCGCGCCGCGCTTGACGCAGCGCCTCTTCCGCGGCCACCCGCGCCGCCTGCTCGCGCAGGAGCTTGACCTCTGCCCGGTGCCGCTCGATCGCGTAATGCAAGGAGCGGGCCACCAGCTCCAGAGGCATCTGTCCCTTCACCAGATAGTCCTGGGCGCCGGCCCGCACGGCCGTGGCCGCCAGCGCTTCGTCGTCGAGCGCGCTGAGCACGACGATCGGCACGTCCGCGGCATGCGCCCGCGTCCGGGTGAAGGTATCTAGCCCCTGGCTGTCGGGCAGCGTCAGATCGAGGAGCACGGCGTCGACGTCGCCCTGGTCCAGGCGCTCCAGCGCGCTGGCCAGCCAGGTGACGTGCGTGACCCGGAACCGCAAGCCGGCGGGCCCGCCGCGCGCCTGGGCCAGCACGTCCTTGACGAGGTCGGCATGGGCCGGCGAGTCCTCGACCAGTAGCACGTGAATGGGGTCGTTCGCCACGTGGATACTCCGCGGCACACGTGCTATCGCCGGCTCGCAACGCCGGCAGCGCCCGGCCGGTCGCGGCCGGGCAGAGCGCGCTGGCCTGTCGCTGCTCGTTCTGGGCCAGAGGCTCACCCCGGCTAGTCCGGGCTTCGCCAGGAGCAGCAACTGAGCCAGCGATTATACCAGTTGGCGAACGAAGCGATGGAGCCGCGGCGTCGCCAGTCCGAGCGGGACTCCGGCGCGCACGGCGGGCGAATGAGCGGGCAGGGCGAGACGGCGCGGGCCGCCGGCCGGGCGGCCCGCGCTGGCAGTACACTGAGTGGGAGAAAGAGGCTCCAGCGATGGATCTGCTGTACTTATCGCGGGCGGACGTCGAGGCGGTGGAGCTCGGCCTGGACGAGATCGTGGCGCTGGTCGAGGTGGCGCTGGCGGCGCATGGGCGCGGCGAGGTGGCGATCGCGCCGACGGCGTCGCTGGCGCCCGCGCCGGACACGTTCCTGCGGGCGATGGCGGCGCACGTGCCGGCGATCGGGGCGGTGGGCCTGAAGTGGCTCATCTCCGCGGCGCACAACCCCGCCCGCGGCCTGCCGCTCACCGGCGGCTTGCTCCTGCTCGCCGACCCGGAGACGGCGATGCCGCGGGCGATCATGGACGCGGCCTGGATCACGGCGATGCGCACGGCGGCAGTGACGGCCGTGGCGGCGAAGTACCTGGCGCGGCCGGACGCCGCGACCGTCGCCATCGTCGGGGCGGGCGTGCAGGGACGCGCCCACCTGCTGGCGCTGCCGGTCGTGCTGCCGGCGCTCCGCCGCGCCCGCGTCTACGACCTGCGCCCGGAGGCGATGGCGGCCTGCCTGGCCGAGGTCGGGCCGCGCCTGCCCTACGCGCTGGAAGCGGCGCCCAGCGCCGAGGCGGCGATCCGCGGCGCCGACGTGGTGGTGACGGCGACGGCGGTGCTGGCCGAGCCGCGGCCGTTCGTGGCGCCCGACTGGCTGGCGCCGGGCGCGCTCGGCGCGCCGCTCGAGCTGGACTGCGCCTGGCAGCCGGAGGCGCTGTTCGCCGCCGACAAGTTCGTCACCGACAGCTACCCGCAGCTCGCGCGACTGGCCGAGGGCGCCTACCAGGCGCGCAACTTCCCGCGCGGGCTGCCGCCGCTGCACGCCGAGCTGGGGCAGGTCGTCTGCGGCGCGCGGCCCGGCCGCGAGCGCGCCGACGAGCGGATCGTTGCCCTCAACGCCGGCCTGCCGATCCACGACGTCACCGTGGGCCAGCGCGTCTACGAGCGCGCCCGCGAGCGCGGCATCGGCACCTGGCTCGGTCTATAACTTAGGAGCGCGATCAGTGGTTCGAGGAGGTGTGCCGTGGCTCGCACCGCGATTCAGCCGGCCAGCCTGCGTGACCCGCGCCCCCGCTTCACGACGGCCTGGAAAGTGGGCAACACGATCTACGTGGCGGGTCAGACCGCGTCCGAGGACCAGGGCGTCGTCGGCCCCGGCGACATCCGCGTCCAGGCCCGCACCGCGTTCGAGCGCATCCGCACGATCCTGGAGGCCGCGGGCGCGAGCATGAAGGACGTGGTCAAGACGACCGTCTACGTCACGGACATGCGCTACCGCGATGCCTTCGGCGAGGTGCGCCAGGAGTTCTGGCCGAGCGACCCGCCGGCGAGCACCCTGGTGCAGATCGCCGGGCTGGCGACGCCCGGCGCCCTGATCGAGATCGACGTGATCGCGGTCGTCGACTGAGGGGCGCGCTCCCGGGCTTGCCGTCTCCCACGCCGCGTCGTCCCAGCCAGCGCGCGCCGTCTGGACCGAGCCAGCCGGGGCGCGGGGCGACCTCACGAGCCCCGTAGCGCCTCGACGAACAGGCTCTCCGGGGTCATCCGCTCGCGGATGAGGCCCTGCTCCTGCGAGTAGCCGATGAAGCGCTCCAGGTTGGCGCGGTTGCGCGCCAGGCCGTTCGGCCAGGGGTCGCCGCCGAACACCGCCAGCTCGTCCTCGAAGTAGTGGCGGCCCCAGGCTAGCCGCGACCAGTTCGGGTCGTCGTAGTAACGGTAGCATTCTTCCTTGGCCCGCTCGAAGGCGGCGAAGAAGGCCGGCGGCGCCCAGGGATGCTCGCGCGCCAGCGCCTCCTTGAAGGCGACGACGTGCATGATCGGCCAGTAGCCGTTGCGCTGGAGGAAGGCTCGCTCCTCGGCCGGCGCGTCGGCGAACAGGCGGCGCACGCGGGGGTCGCCGTCCTGCACGGCGCGGGGCGGGTGGGGCAGGGCGAGGGCCTGGATCTCGTTCTCGAGCAGCAGCGTGCCCAGGTCGGCCCGAGCGCGCTCGACGCGCACGCCCGGCGGCGGCTCGACGGGCACCGCCTCGGCGTGGCCGCAGACATAGGTGATCTCGCGCCAGGGCACGCCGTACTCGTGGGCCAGGTCGCCTTTGGCCAGGACCGAGAGAGTGACCTGGTAGGCGTTCAGGCCCATCCGCTTGCCGGCCAGGTCGGACGGGGACGCGATGCCGGCCGCATTGTTGACGTAAATGCGGGACTGGCTGAACAGGCGGCGGGGGAAGACGGGGATGGCGATGAAGGGCAGGCCGCGGTCGCGGGCCAGCAGGTAGGACGACAGCGACAGCTCGGCGACGTCCCACTCGCCGGCCAGCATCCGCTCGTGGCGCCGCTCGCCGTGGCGGCCGGCTTTCGACTGGCCGACGTCGTAGACAGTCAGGTCGACCCCCTCGGGGGCGACGCTGCCGTCGAAGAAGGGGATGTGGCGATCGTAGTGCTCCAGGGCCATCGTCAGCGGCAGGCTCGCCATCGCAGTCCCTCCCACGCCGCGCGTCTCCTCGGTTGGGCGCATTCTAGCCCCAGCGCCGACGGCGCGGGTAGGGCCACGGCTAGCGCAGGACAAGGGTCTGCTGCTGGTAGTCGACGGTGACCGCGCCGTAGCGGCTGAGGATGTCGGAGCCCACCAGTCCCTGGAGCCCCTGGTTCGTCTTGTTCTCCGGTGGGATGTCCACCGTGAGCAGCGTGGTCCCCGGCAGCGTGACGTCCCCGATGGCCCACTGGTCGACCTTCACGAGCTGCGCCGGCGTCGAGCAGGCGACGCCCTGCACGTCCCCGGGCGCGTTGCCGACGACGGAGAGCTGGAGGGTGTTCACCAGCTCGCGGTCGATGGTCGATTGGGTCGCCCCCGTATCGAGGGCGAAGGGAAACGGGCCCTGGTCGCCGATGTAGACCGGGACGAGCGCGATCGTCGCCCCCTGTGGGCTCTGCAGCACCTTGAGCGGAACGCTGTGACCGCCGGCGCCCGGGCCGAGCCCGAGCGACAGCCGGCCGCAGCCGGCGAGCGCCAATGATAAGAGGATGACGTACCAGCCGCGGCGCAGCGCCGCCAGCCCCCGCTGCCACGTGGAGAGCCACATCCTTCGCTTCCCTTCCCCGGCCCCGGCCGGCGCCGCGGCCGCCGCGCGCGACGGTCGCGAGGTCCCGACGTGTTGGCGTGTACGGAGGCAGGGCTTGTGCCACCGCGGCCGGGGCACCCGGACCCCCGCGGCCGGGCGGGACGCGCCGGCTCGGACTGCGGCCGGCGGGCGCCGCCGGCTGGTAGCGACAAGGAGACCGCTCGACGGACCGATCGGCAGCAGCGCCGGCGCGCCTGGCCCGCCGATCGCGGTCGCGGGTCAGGGCGCGTAGGTGCCGCCGCGGGTGGCGAACAGGTCGGCGGGCAGCTCGCGGCCGAGGCCCTGGGCACGGGCGCGCTGAAGGATGAGGGCGCCCAGCGCCGCGAACTGGATGCCCATGCCGGTGTTGTTGTCGTGGAGGGTGATCTGGTCGGGCGAGGCGCGGCCCGGCGCGCGGCCGGCCACCACCTCGGCGAGGTCGTGGATCTCCTCCCAGCGTAGCGCGCCGGCCTCGATCGCCGGCAGCAGCTTGGGCTGGCGGTCCACGGCGATCTGCTCCTTGAGGTTGGCCACCACCACGTCGGCGCGGCGGACGGTCGTCGCGTCGATCTCGGAGCCGGCCGCCGATTGGTCGGTACCCACGATCGGCACGACGTGCATGCCGGGCGCGAGCCAGGCGCCATCGAAGACGGGAGTGCGCGAGTTGGTGGCGCAGGCGATGATGTCCGAGCCGGCGACGACGGCGCGCGGGTCGTCCACGGCGCGCACCTCGACGCCCACTTCCTGGCCGAGCCGCGCGGCGAACTCGCGGCGGTGCTCGGGGTTCGGGCTGTAGACCTTCACCAGCTCGAGCGGGCGCACGGCGGCCATGGCCGGCACCTGCTGCGCCGCCTGGCGGCCACTGCCGAACAGGCCGAGGACGCGGGCATCCGGGCGGGCGAGGTACTTCGCGCCGACCGCGCTGGTGGCGGCCACCCGGCGCGTCGAGAGGAAGTGGTCGTGGAGCACGGCGACCAGGTCGGCGGTCTCCAGGTCGAACAGCAGGACGAGCCCGACGAAGTCGCCCGCGCGCTCCTTGCGCAGCCCCGCGCCGTCCGCGGGCCCATCGCCGCCCGCCTCGCGGGTGAGGCGGAAGAAGGCCGAGTCGATGCGCAGCGCCATCAGGCCGCTGCCGGGCACGGCGCCCATGATGTTGTTGAACCAGTAGGTCCGGTCGGTGTCGCGCGGCGGCACGACCAGCCGCCGCCGCGGCGGGTTGACGGCGACGCCCTGGCCCAGCTCGCGGAAAGCGTCCTCCATCGCCGCGACGATGGCCGCCATCGGCAGGTCCTGGAGCCGATCCATCTCGTCGTTCGAGAGCACGAGCACCATCACCGTCCTCCGTACGTCTCACTCTCCTCCATCCCGGGGGCGCGGGGTTCCGACGACACCTGGGCGAGCGCGGGCGGGACTCAGCTTCCCGCGTCCGGTGGCGCGGGGGTAGAGTCCTCGGGCTCGGGGCCGGGCGTGACGGTCGGCACCATCAGCACGGGGCGCGCCGTCGGCACGTCGACGAGGGTCGGCGTGACCGTGGGCGTGATCGTCGGCGTGGGCGTGACCGTCGGCGGCAGCGGCGGGCCCGGCGCGCTCTCGGGCGGGAACGGCACGCCAGGCGGCCAGCCGGGCGGTGGGGGCAGCGGCCGCGGCAGGGGGACGCCGGGCGGCACCGG
>Ga0070739_10002094_pt1 | contig 27676 bp, 24 predicted proteins | sample Coa_R1_7_FD_66445 | JGI IMG/M metagenome (GOLD analysis project Ga0070739, IMG submission 66445) | Surface soil microbial communities from Centralia Pennsylvania, which are recovering from an underground coalmine fire - Coalmine... | ecosystem: Environmental > Terrestrial > Soil > Unclassified ...
TCGTCAGGTGGAACTTCACCGTCTGCTCGGCGACGTACAGCTCCTTGCCGATCGCCTGGTTCGAGAGCCCGCGTGCCAGCGCCTTCAGGATCTCGACCTCGCGGCCGGTGAGGCCGAGCTCGCTCGCCGCCGACGGCTGCCCCTGAGGCGGCAGTCCGACGGCGTGGAAGACGTTGCCCTCCATCGCCTGGCGGAGGGTGGCGGCGAGGTCGGGAGGATTCACGCTCTTGATCACATAGGCGCTCGCCCCGCGCGACAGCGCGGTCTGGATCACGGACTGGTCGGAGGTGGCGGAGAGGATGACCACCTTCACGTCGGGGTTCTCGTGCTTGATCTGGTCGAGCGCGCTCAGACCGTCGATCCCGGGCATGCGGAGGTCGAGCAGGACCAGGTCGGGCGAGAACCGCCGCACGAGCGGCAGGACCTGGCTGCCGCTCGATGCCTCGCCGACCACCTCGAAGTCGTCGGTGTCGGCGAGCGCGCGCCGGATCCCCTCGAGGATCAGACGGTGGTCATCTGCGATTACGACCCGCACGGCTTTCACATATCGACCCGGCCGGCCCGTAGCTTTAGCGCTTCCGGCCCGCGCCGTCGGCCGGGGAACCGTCGGCGCGCTGCGGTCGCCAGCGCTTCACGGTCGCCGTGACGGTCGTCGGGCCACCCGGAACGCTCGTGAACGAGAGGCTACCTCCGAGGAGCTCGAGCCGCTCGCGCATGCCGGCGAGCCCCAGCCCGTGGCCGTCCCCGCTCGAGCTCGCCGCGGTGGGGTCGCAGCCCCTGCCGTTGTCCTCCACGCACAGACCGACCGCCTCGTCGAGCTCGAAGAGCTGGACTCTGACCTCCGTCGCGTGCGCGTGGCGGGCGACGTTGGTGAGCGCCTCGCGCAGCACCCGTTGCAGCGCGATGCGCTGAGAGTCGGTCTCGGGCTCGATGTCGCCGGAGAGGTCGACCTCCACGTTCGCGCCGTTCCACTGCGTGAACCGCGTCACCTCCGCGTCCACGACGTCGACGATTCGCCGGAGCTCGAACTCGTGCTCGCCCTCCGCGACCGAGCGCAACGTGCGCTCCACCTCGACGAGCTGCCGCGTCACCTCGTCGAGGACCTGCTGCGCAGACGACGTGTCGGCGTCGAGCCTGTCGAGCTCGCGCTGCAAGGAGGCGAGCGTGAACCCGACCGCGGTCAGGTCCTGCATCGGGCCGTCGTGGAGGTCGAGCCGGAGGCGGATCAGGCTGCGGCGCGCGGCATCCTGCTCGGGCGCCGGCGGCGCAGCCGTGAGCGGCGGCAGGTTCACCAGCCGCGTGCCCCGCGCCCGCGTCGTCGATCGAGTCTCGCTCACGCGCGTCCCTCGCCGGCACCGTCTCGCGCCGGGCGGAGCCCGGCTCCGCCGCTGCCTGGCGCCGCTGGCGGCAGGATGCTGCGCCCTCGGGCCGTCGGTCGTACCGGCTGTACTGCCCGCGGCCCTCGGGCTTGCCTCCTTTGCCAGCGCCGCCCGAGGAACGCGCGGGCGCGCGTGGTGGATACCGATAGATGTCTCAAGCCGCAGTCCTCTTTCCGTCCATACGAGAGGTAGTCCCCGACGGCTCATGGTCATGAGGGGCCGACAGGCGGGCAACCCTCTGACGGGGGATTGCCGAAGAGGCGGGCGCGGGTCGGCGCGCACGGAGGAACCGGGCGCGCGTCCACCGCGACGGGGCGAGAGGCAACCTGCGGCTCGCAGCCTTACCCCGGGACGCGCTCCCGGCTCCAACCGCGCGCAAGTCTCACAGCGACCCGCCGTCGGCGGTATCGGCGTTCCGCATAGCTCGACCCACCCGTTGGTGTAGACGCCCGAGGGCCGAGCGCCGCGGCCGCAGCTCGCGGCCGCATCTATAGTGGCTCTCCGTCGTGAGCGGTGCGCCTGCAGGGGTCGGGGTGCTCAGCGCCCGCACGTTGACGACGGTGTCCGAGCTCGGGCAGGTCCGCGAGGAATGGGACAGGCTCGTACGCGCGGCCCGTCGTCCCAGCCCGTTCCTCCTTCACGGGTGGCTCGAGGCGTGGTGCCGCCACTTCGCGGCGGACGGCTTGCTGCGGATCCACCTGGTGGAGCGCGCCGACGGGCGGCTCCTCGGCGCGCTGCCGCTCGTCGTCACCCGCACCCGGGGACTGCGCGTTGCGCAGTTCGTGGGCGGTGGGCAGTCGGCGCTGGCGGACCTCCTGCTCGCACCGGACGCGCCGGCCGAGGCCGCGGGGGAGCTCGTGCGGCTCGCGCACCGCTCCGGACACGACTACGCCGACTTGTTCGGGGTCGCCGGCGAGAGCAACCTGTCGCGCGTGACGGGCGCCCTCGACCTCAAGCTCGTCGAGCGCGTCGAGGCGCCGGTCCTCGACCTGAGTGCCGGCTTCGACGCCGTGTACCGCGAGAAGACGTCGTCGAAGCGGCGCAACCTGCACAAGCGGCGCGTGCGGCAGCTGTCGGAGCTGGGACGCGTCGAGTTCCGCCTGGCGCGCACGAGCGACGAGCTCGCCGCCGCGCTCGAGGACGCGTTCGTGCTCCATCGCCTTCGTTGGAGCGGCCGCCCCGACGGGTCCGGCTTCGGCACCGACGCGGGCATGCGCTTCCATCGCGAGGCCGTCCAGGCGCTTGCGCCGCTCGACGTCCCGCGCATCGTCACGCTGACGGTCGACGACCGGCCGATCGCGTTCCACTACTTCTTCGCGTTCTGCGGCGGCATGTACGTGCACCGTCTCGCCTTCGACCCCGCCTTCGGCCGCTACTCGCCCGGCGCGGTGACGACGCTGGAGACGATCCGGATGGCGGCCGGCGAGGGTCTCGAGCGCGTCGAGTACCTGGGCGGCGACGAGCGCTACAAGGTGGAGTTCGCCGACCGGCTCGATCCGCTGTACCAGGCTCTCGGCATGGCTCCCACGGCGGCCGGCCGCGTCTCCGTCGGCGGCCGGCTGGCGATCATCGCCGCCCGCAGGCGGCTCAAGCGATCGAAGCGGCTGCGCGCCCTCTATTTCGAGGGGCTCGCGCCGGCGCGGCGCGCCTGGAGCCTGGCCGCGAGCCGCGAGTCGCGGTCGAGCGCGCCGGCCAGCTTGGAGCGGAACTCCGACAGCCCGTCTCGCCAGTAGATCATCGTCCGCCGGAGCTCCCCGAGCGGGAGCCCGCCCGGGTTCACGCCGGGCGCGGTGGTGACGGCGGCCCGGAAGCCTGCGTCGTGCACCGCACACACCTCGCGGGCGCCGTAGATCCCGGCCGGATAGCTGAACGTGGTGAGCTCGTAGGGAAGGAGGCGCTCGAGGTCGGCCTTCGAGCCGGCGACCTCCGACCGGAGCTGCTCGTCGCCGAGCGCGGTCAGGCGCGCGTGCGTCCGCGAGTGCGCCTGGATGTCGACGAGACCGCCCGCGAGCAGCCGCGGCACGTCCGACGCGAGCAGCGGGGGCGGCGGCGACGAGCCGTACCAGTCGAACGCGAGCTTGCCCTCGACGACGTCGCTGACCGCGAAGACGGTCGCCGGCAAGCGGAGCTCCTCCAGCACCGGGAGCGCCTGCTCGACGGTGTCGAGGTAGCCGTCGTCGAAGGTGATGCAGACGACCCGTCCATCCACCGGCTCGCGGAGGCGATCCACCGCGACGGCCAGCGGCAGCACCTCGACGTCCGACCGCGCCAGCTCCTCCATGTGCGCACGGAACGCGTTCGGTGTGACCGAGAGGACGTCGTCGTCCTCGCTCACCCGGTGATAGCCGAAGATGCGCACCCCGCGCCAGCCGGGCGTCGGCCGCAACCCGTGGCTCCAGGCGCGGGCGCGCTGGTGCAACCGCACGCCCCGGTGGTAGAGACGCGGCTTCGGCGGCGGGACGCGCTTTGCGGCCTGCGACGGCTCGCCGGACATCGGAGGGGACGATAGAGGAGGCCGCCGGCGGCGAGCGAGTCGCGCCGATCAGCGGTGCGCGGCAGCCCGGCGACGGTGGCGGATCGGATGTCGCTCCGGCGGCACGCCGGTGAGCTGCCGGAGCGGCCTCGCGGGCGGGGAGGGGACGTGCGGGGCGGGGCTGCCGGCGACCGACTCCACCGCGCCGAGATCGGGAGCCGCGCCGCAGTAGTGCAGCGCAGCCGCCTTGCACCCGAAGACGTAGCTGACGCCGCGCAGCACCTTCGTGCCGGCGTCGACGATCGGCGACCTCCCGGTCGGCGTCAGCGTCGGCGCAGCGGCGAGCGACGGGTTGACGTAGAGGTCGCCCGCGCCGTGCGGGATGTTCTCCGTTCCGCCGAACCAGTCGTTGTTCGATTCGCGGCAGCTCGCGCAGCCGCGGTACGCGCTGGTGTACGAGCCGGTGAACACGTTGTTCGCCAGCGTGACACCTGCAGTCGACGGCACCTCGGAGACGTTCACCGCCTCGATCGCGCGCGAGAGGTCGAACGTGTTGCTGGCGACGACGAACGACACCGACGGCAGGGCGCCCTGCGGGTCGGTCTCGCGGCTGTAGTAGAACGCCCAGCCGCTGATGTTCCAGAAGCGGTTGTCGTAGACGAGATCGGTTCCCTGTGGACCGGATGCAAGATCGTCGTCGAAGAAGCCGACCGCGTACGGCGTGTCGTGCACGCGGTTGCCGTACACGCGGGCGCCGTGATAGCGGAGCGAGAGCGCCTGGCCGCCCGCGCTGTGCGAGATGTCGTTGAACGCGATCGTGGTGTCGGGGCCCTTGTCGTAGATGCCGTGCTTGCCCCACGAGATCGCGTCGTTCCAGCCGGTGTCGGCGATCGTGCAGTGCGTGATGCTCACGTTCGCGCCCCAGACGATGAGGCCGGAGTCGCCGATGTGCGTGAAGCTGCTGCGGGTGATCGTCCAGTCGTGGTCGGCGTGGGTCGAGACGTTGATCGCGGTCTGCGGTGTGTCGCTGAACGAGGAGTCGGCGATCGTGACGTCGGAGACGCCCGGACCCTCGGCCGCCGACGCGAAGAGGATGCCGTTCCCCGTGAAGTCGAGGTTCGCGAACGTGAAGTCGTGCGAGCCCGGCGGCAGCCAGACGTCGTTGCCCCCTGCGGCGGCGAGCACCGCGTGCCCGTTGCCGTACGAGCCGAACGAGATCGGATTCCCAGGCGCACCTGACGTGCGCGGGATCAGCGCCGTGTCCGTGAAGCGCGCGCCCGCGGAGAAGAGCACACGATCGCCGGGCTGGAGCGCGGCCGCGTTCACGCGGGCGACGGTGCGCCAGGGGGCGTCGACGGTGCCGGGATTCGCGTCCGAGCCGGCGGGGTTCACGTAGTACGTGAAGCCGCCGGCCCAGGAGTTGGCAGGCGCCGCGACCGCCAGGCAGGCGAAGACGGCCGAAAAGAGCAGCGCGCGGCGCACGAGCATGTTCTCGGCCTCCGCTGCGCCGCGTAGATCACTCGTTCAAGGGTTCCTTGACAGCCGTCCGCGCAGCGGGTGACTATGCCCGAGGCACCCCCCGCCGCCCAGCGCCGTGTTCAGGTCATTCCTTGCAGCCGTGGTTCTGCTTGCCGTGTTCGCGCCGGCTGCGCTCGCGCGCACGTACTACGTCAGCGCGAATGGGCACGACCGCAGGTCCGGCCGGTCTCCTCACGCCGCGTGGCGCACGATCACCCGCGTCAACCGCGCGCACCTGAAGCCGGGCGACCGCGTGCTCTTCCGCGGCGGCGACTCGTTCTCCGACGCCACCCTCGTGCCGCACGCGTCCGGAACCGCCTCCAGGCCGATCGTCTTCGGCTCCTACGGCCGCCGTGACGCGCGTCTCCATCATGCGGTCGCCGCGATCTGGTTCTCGGGCGTGAAGCACCTGCTCTTCCGCGATCTCGACCTCAGCAACGACGGCACGAACGGCGCGGTGGTCGCGGGCTCGTCCGGTGCGCCCTCGATCGCGATCACCATCTGGCGCTGCCGCGTGCACGACACCGCCGGCGTCGGCGTCCTGTCCCCCAACCCTGGCGACAGCCGCTGGCGCATCCTCGAAGACAGGATCGTCCGCACCGGCGACTCGGGTGTGATCGTCGAGGGGTCTCACGACACGATCGCGTGGAGCGCGATCGTCAGAACCGGGTCGAACTCGGCGATCGCCTGGGACAAGCACGGCATCTACGTCAAGGGCCCGGACGTGCTGATCGCCGACAACCTCATCTCGGGCTTCCAGGCCGACGGCGTCTCGCTGCGCTCGGCGAACGCACGCGTGGTGCGGAACCGGATCGAGCGCGGCCGCGTCGGCGTCGCCTACTTCGACTACTCGTCTCGTGTCGGCACGAGCATGGTCCTCCGCAACGACGTGCGAGACGTGATGACGGCGTTCTACTTCTCGACCGAGGCGAACGCGACATCCGGGCAGGCGCCGGTGGAGAACTTCGTCGTCGCACGGAACCTCTTCGAGCTGACCGGAAACAGCACGGCCGTCGACGTCTCCGGCGGCAGGTACAGCAGCCTGAGCATCGTGAACAACGTCATCGCCGGGAGGTTCGGAGTCGCTGTCGTCGCGAACTCACCCCTCGCGGGAGGTCGCTACCTCGAGGGCGACAACGTGCTCGCGGGAGGCGGCACCTTCGACTGGAACGGCGACTGGTTGAAGCTCGACGCCTACCGGACGGCGTCGGGGCAGGGTCAGCGCGACCGCGTGCTCGCCGCATCAGAGGCAGGCTGATCCGGCACCGGAGCGGCCTCGCGGCCGGCCGAGCGGAACGCGAGGCCGAGTGCGAGCCCGCCGGCGAACCAGACGTCCGAGTTCGTCGGCATGTCGCCGGAGAACATCGCGTTCGTCACCGCCGATGCCAGCAGCGCCGCGATCACCGCGATCTCGGAGCGGGCGACGAGCGCCGAAGCGCGCGCGCGAACGAGCGAGAGCGCCGACGAGCCGACGAAGGCGACGACGAGGGCGAGGCCGACGATGCCGAGCTCGGCCGCCGCCTCGAGCAGCAGGTTGTGCGGGTACTGGTTGAACCCGTCGACGGCGAGGAAGCTCCCGGTCCCGTCGCCCAGCAACGGATGCGCCGTGAACATGTGCCACGCCTCCGACCAGAGGTGGAAGCGCCCGTTCGAGGAGAGGCCGCTGCCGGAGCCGCTCAGGATCGACAGCGAGCGGTGGATGCTCTGCCCCGGCAGCAGCTGCGTGGCGAGCAGCGCACCGGCCGCGGCCGCGACGACGAACGAGACCATCCGCTTGCGCACGAGGCGGTCGCGGGTGAGCACGGCGAAGAGCATCACCAGCCCGACGGCCGCGCCGAGGACGGGTCCGCGCGACCCCGCCGCGAGCAGTGCGAGGGCCAGCACCGGCGTGATCACCGTCGCCGCGGCTCGCGTCCGAGCGCGCCCGGCGGAGAGCAGGACGTAGGTCCCGAACAGGAGGCCGTCTGCCGCCTGGCGCCCCAGCTGGATCGGGTTCTCCAGGGACGAGATGGTGAACCGGCTGTCGAAGACCGCCTGCGCCTCGCCGCGCGACAGGCGGTAGAGCAGCAGCAGCCCGCTCAGGCCCGCGATCACCAGCGTCGCCGACACGAGCCTGTCGAAGTGTGCGCGCGACTGGATGATCAGCGCGCCGGCGAGCAGCAGCACGAGGTTCTGCAGGACGTAGAGCTGCAGCTTCTGGGAGCCGTAGGCGTGCGCGCCGGAGACGCTCAGCCGCAGCAGCAGGTCGATCGCGAGCAGCAGCGAGAAGAGCATCGAGCCGCGGACGACCAGCGCCGTCGGCAGCTCGGCCCCGCGTGCGATCAGCATCAGCGCGATCGCGAGCATCGTCCAGCCGAAGAACGCCGCCGTGACCACGCCGTGCGGAAACGGGTCGCGGTTGAGCAGCGCGATCACCAGCGTCGGAAGCCCGGACAGCGCGACGGGGTAGGCGGGAGACCGCGCCGCGAGCACGACCGCGACCGGGGCGCAGACGAGCAGGATCGCGTCCTTCGGCCGTGTGATCGCGACCGCGGCGAACAGCGGGAACACCGCCAGCGTCGATGCCAGGAGCAGCTTCGCGCGGATCGTCATGGCAGTCTTCTCGCGACGCCGAGGGAGAGGTGGCCGGCGGCTGACCGGCACGGAGATGATGCCAGCCGGCGCCGCCCGTGCCGCGTCGGCCCTCGGAACGGGAGAATCGCGTGCGGATCGCCTACCTCTGCCACTGGAACCTCGACGGGAGCGACGGCGTCTCGTGGAAGGTGCGCGGGCAGGCCGCCCAGTGGCGCGCCGCAGGCCACGAGGCGACCGTCTTCGCGATCAGCCCGGGCACGGCGCGGTCCGACGACGGGCTCGAGGCGTTCCCCTACCGCGGCGGCCGTGAGCGCCTCGGCGCGACGATCGCCGCGGTGCACGAGCTCCGGCGCCGCCGCCCGGACGTGCTCTACCTCCGCTACGACGTCTTCCTGCCGCCGGTGTGGGCGCTCGTGCGGCGCGTACCGACGGTCGTCGAGGTCAACTCCGACACGGGCCGCGCGATGCGGGCGCAGTGGCGCGGCCCCGCGGCTGTCCGGTTCAACCTCGTCAACCGCCGTGCCGTGTTCTCGGGCGTCGACGGCTTCGTCGCGGTGACGAACGAGCTGGCGCGCTCGGAACAGGTGACGCGCTGGCAGAGGCCGGCCATCGCGATCGCGAACGGCGTCGACGTCGCGACGATCCCCTCGCTCCCCGCGCCGGCAAACGCGAGCCCGCGGGCGCTCTTCCTCGGCTCGGCCGGCCAGGCCTGGCACGGCGTCGACAAGATCGTCGAGCTCGCGCACGCACTTCCCGAGCTGACCGTCGACGTGATCGGGTACCGCGCGGCCGACGTCCTGCCGAGACCGGACTCCCTGCCGCCGAACGTGACCTTTCACGGACGGCTCCCGCGGGACGAATACGCACGGATCGCTGCGCAGGCTGACCTCGCGTTCGGCTCGCTCGCGCTCCACCGCGTGCAGCTCGACGAGGGCGGACCGCTGAAGGTACGCGAGTATCTCGCCATGGGCATCCCGCTCGTCATCGGCTACGACGACACCGACCTGCAGGGCCTCGATGCGTCGTGGCTGCTGCGGCTGCCGAACCGCGAGGAGAACGTGATGGGCGCTGTGGGGCGCATTCGCGACTTCGCGCAGGCGGTGCGCGGCCTGCGCGTGCCGCGCGAGGAGATCGCGCCGCGCATCGACGCTGCGGAGAAGGAGCGGCGGCGGCTCGAGTTCCTCTCCTCGTTCGTCTCCTGATGGCGAGCGCGCGCTACCTCGCCATGCGCGCGTACCAGCGTGCGCGTTCGCTTCGGGCACGCCTCGTGCGCGGGACGAGGTGGAGCGGGATCCGCATCCTCGGCTACCACCGGCTCGCCGACGAGCGCGAGTCGCTGTCGGTGCCGCCGGACCGCTTCCGCGCGCAGATGGAGCACGTTCTCGAGGCCGGGCTCACGCCGGTCTCGCTCGAGCGTGCGCTCGACCTGCTCGCCGCCGGCGAGGTCGAGGGGCGATACGTCGTCGTCACCTTCGACGACGGCTATCTCGACAACCTCGAGCACGGCGAGCCCGTGCTGGCCGAGCTGGGCGTCCCGGCGACGATCTTCCTGCCCACCGCGATCGTCGACGGCGAGGCGGAGTACTTCTGGTACCGGCAGAAGCCGCCGAGCGTCACGTGGGACGACGCGCGCGCGGCCGCCGCGCGCGGCGTCGTCGACTTCGCCTCGCACACCCGCACGCACCGCTGGCTGCCGGATCTGTCCGACGACGACGCGCGGGAGGAGATCGCGGGCTCGCGCGAGGATCTCGAGCGGCAGCTGGGCATCCGGGCGTCGGCGCTCTGCTATCCCGGCGGTCTCTACACGGACCGCGACGAGCGGCTGACGCGCGAGGCGGGCTACCGCGTCGGCGTGTCGACGGCGCCTGGCGTGAACCGGGCGGCGACGACCGTGCTCCGGCGGACGCTCGTCTTCCACGAGGACGGCGACTTCGAGTTCGCGGCGAAGATCGCCGGCGCCTTCGACCGGCAGCCGCTCGCACGCCGACTCGCCTACCGGCGGCTCGGCGGCTTCGCGCGGGGTCCGGGCTAGGTTGGTCTCGCCTGACGCGGCCTCGAGCTGTCACAAAGCGGGAAGCAAGCGAGTTCTCTCGCCGCATGCGTATCAGTCAGGCCGATCCGATCGACCACGGCGCGGAGCGGCAGGGCGTCACCACCGATCACGAGGTCGAGCGCGCGCGAGATCGTCCGACGGTCGAGTCTCGGTGCGAGCGTGCAGTGCGGCTCCCATCGGCCGGGCACGTGTCGAGGCAGCGGACCCGCCGCGATTTCGCGCATCGCTTCGTGCGTTCTCTCGTGAAGTTCACGAAGTTCAGCAGTGACTATCGGGTTGAGGTAGACGCCCGGCGCTGCGTCGCCGTGGTCGTCGCCCGGAAAGACGCCGATGGCAGGAAAGACAACGGGAAACGGCGCCGACGCGGATGCGAGCGCAGTCAGACGAGGCGAGACTCCTCCGACCGTCGCCTGCTCCCAAACGCCGAGCGTAATGTGCGGTCGATATGACGCGGCGTGCAGCGAGTCGTCAATGGCTGCGTGCGCCAGCCTCTCCCAGAGCTCGCGGACGACGTCCTCGGCATCCTCGTCGAACCAGGCGGAGACCGCGAACACGCCCAACGATTATGCGCGCTGTTCGACGGGGCTTGCCCGAGCAATGCTCCGCAACGCACCCCGGAGCGAAGTTCGTGGTGGCTAGGGCGCGGCGGGGTCGGGCGGGGAGGCCGTGCGGCGCCGTGCCGCGAAGGCCCGCAGCAGCTCCCGGTAGGAGCGGAACTCGGCGAACGAGGGCATCAGCGCCCGCAGCTCGATCGAGGTCACCCGGCTCAGGACCACGAGCGACGCGATCCCGAAGACGGTGTACGCGCACACCGAGGCGACTGCCGCGCCCGCGACGCCGAAGGGCGGGATGAGCGCCAGGTCGAGCCCGACGGTCACGACCACCGCCAGGCCGGAGAGGAGCGACGCGGTGCCGGGCCTGGCACGCCCGCGCAGGTGCCCGGTGATCACCGTGCCCGTCCCGAGGAACCACATGCCCGGCAGCAGGATCAGCATCGGCACGATCGCGGCGTGGTAGCTCGCGCCGTACGCCCAGTAGATGACGGCCGATCCGAAGAACGCGTTGGCGACGATCGCGGCGAGGGTCAGCACGCCGTGGTGGCGGAGCGACTGGACGGTGAAAGCCTCGGAGTCGTCTCCCTCGTCGGCGCCGGCGACGAGCGGCAGCACGCTGACCGCGAAGCCGCTGGAGAGGACGGTCACCAGCTCGGCGATGATCTGCGCGATCACGTAATAGCCGACCTCGGAGAGCGGCCGGAAGAACTGCAGCACGACGACGTCGAGCCGGTAGTTCAGCGTGCTGAAGATCGCGCCGACCTGCACGCGGGCGCCGTACGAGAGCATGCGTCGCAAGAGCCCGCTGTCGACGGTCGGTCGCCCTTCGCCGAGGATGCGGGGGATCGACAGCGAGACGGTGGTGAGCGAGCCGACGGCGAGCGCGATCAGGCCGCCGGTGACGCCGAGGTCGACGAGCTTCACGAACACGACGACGCCGACCAGCGAGACCGCCTTGGCCGAGACGATGATCGCGTTGTAGACGCCGAAGCGCTTCTGGCCCAGGACCTGGTTCTGCGTCGTGTAGTCGAGGAACGTCAACGGCACGAGGGCGGCCGCGATCACCCAGGCGCCGCCGCCGCGGCCGCGTGAGAACGCGTCGGCGAGCTGCGGCTGCAGGACGCGCGCGAGGGGGATGAGCACGAGCCCGATTCCCACCGCGTAGAGCAGCGTGTTGCCGAGGATGGCGCCCGTCTTGCGATCCGACCGCGACCCGTAGTACGCGACCGCGAAGGGCAGGCTGACGCCTGCGAGCACGACCGTCACCGCGACGACCGACTGGAGCAGGGCGAGCAGGCCGCGATCCGAGGGGCCGAGGAAACGCGCGAGGATGATCGACGAGACGAAGCCGACGACGAGCCCGCTCGCCTGGCCGAGGACGTTGAGCGTGACCGACCGGGCGAGAATCGCCGGCCGGGCTACCGCGTTTGCCGTGTCGTGCGTGCCGCCCGTCGCTCGGCGGCCGGCGTAGGGCGCGGTTTCGGCTTCGCCTCGGCCCGCTTCGCGCCGACCGCGTCGCTCTTCGTGCGGGCGCCGCCGCCCGCTGGGTAGTACGCCGAGTCGAGCGAGCGCGGCTCGAACACGACGACACCGACGAGCGGCGTCGGTGTGCGGCGGATCGCGCCGGCCGCCGCGACGAGATCCTTGCGCTTCGTCTTCCCGACCCGCGCGACGAGGAGCCCGGCGTCGGAGAGCGCCGTGAGGAGGGCGGCGTCGGCGAGGTGCCCGATCGGCGGGGTGTCGATGATGATGAGGTCGTAGCGCTCGCGCAGGTCCGCGATCAGCGTGCTCATGCGGGGGCTTGCGAGGACGCTCGGCGTGTTCGGCGGTGTCGGGCCTGCGGGCAGGAGCGAAAGGCGGGTGCCGATCGTCTGGACGACGTCGTCGATCTTGCGCGCGTCACGCGGCAGGAGCATCAGGTTCGTGAGCCCGCGCGCTCCGGCCGCGCCGAGCCGGGACGACAGCGCCGACGTGCGCAGGTCGCCGTCGATCAGGAGCACGTTCAGGTCACGGCGGGCGGCGGCGTGCGCGAGGCCTTCGGAGGTCGCGGTCTTGCCCTCGCCCGCCTCGTAGCTGGTGACGGCGATGACGCCGACCGGCGTGTCGACGGAGACGAAGGTGAGGTTCGTGCGCAGGACGTCGTACGCCTCGCGCATCACGAGGTCGTCGGCGCCCGTACCGCGGCGGAGCGGCACCGAGGCGAGCACCGGCACGTCGACGAGCGGCTGCACCTCGTCGGAGGAGTGGAGCCCGCGGTCGATCGCGTTGCGGAGCCAGGCGAGGCCGATCCCGACGATCAGCCCGAGCGACAGTCCGAGCAGGACGTCGAGCAGCGGCCGCGGGCTCACCGGGGTCGCGGCCGCCGTCGCCGGCGCCACGACCTCGACCGACCCGTTCTGCCCGGCCGCCTGCGCCTCGGCGCTCGCGAGCAACGTGTTGAGCGCGCCGCGGGCGGTGCGGAGCGAGGCGATCTGCTCGGCCGCACCGGCGGAGCCGCCGCCGCGCGCGGTGAGGTGGTCGATCTGCGCCGTCAGGGCCGAGATGCGGGCCTGCAGCTGCTGCTCTTGCTGTTGTGCGCGCGCGTTCGCGTCGCTCTCGACCGTCTGGACGAAGGCGTCGGCGACCGCGTTGCCGAGGCTCACGGCGGCGGCGGGGCTGCTGCCGTTCGCGGACAGGACGATCAGGTTGGTGTTCTGCGTCGTGTCGGAGACGGCGGTGGCGCTGACGTCGTTGGCCAGGTGGTCGGTCGAGTAGCGCCCGCCGGCGACCTGGGGCCGGATCCGGGCGAGGAAGCTCCGCTCGTTGATCAGGTTCGCGTACGTCGTGGCGAGGCCCTGGCTCGCCTGCTGGAGGCCGAGCACCTCCTGGCCGCCGGTCGCGACGTTCGACTGCACCTGGATCACGGCCGTGGCGCGATAGACTTTCTGGGAGAGTCGGGTGGCGATCACCGCGCCCACGACCCCGAGCACGACGGCGGCGACGATCAGATACTTCCCACGCCAGAGCACCCCGGCGGTAGGGCCGAGGGCGTCGAGGCTGAACGGTTCCGACATGGTCATAGGCTACTTCAACCTGCCCTCGGCCAATATCGGGCGAACCCGGGTGGAACGGTAGCCCGTTCGGGCGATTGACGTGGAGGTGTTTCCGCACATCCTGTGCTGAGGGGGGGCATGGTCGACGCGTTCACCCATCTTCTGGCTGCGGCGTTCCGGCTGCGCACGGTCCGGCTGCTCGGCTTCCGGCTCTCGGACCGCGACCTCGGCCGCCGGCTGATCGACCCCGCGCTGGAGCTCGAGGCCGCGCGGCGCCTGGCCCGGCGGCTCGACGACGAGGCGGCCGCCCGTGCCACCCGGCCCCGGCCCGTGTCGCAGGAGTCGTAGGGGGCGCCGTGGACACGCCGTACGGCTTCCGCCATCAGCTCGACCCCGAGCTGTTCGCGCTCGACCGGCTCGACGCGCTCTTCCGCCGCGCGCCTGCGGGCAAGGCGCAGGTTCAGCTCGCGGATGCCGACCGCGAGCGTCCGCCCGGCGCGTCGCCGACGATGACGACGCTCGAGGGACCGCTCGCCGACGACGTCGCGAAGCGGCAGCTCCACGTGCACCTGCACGACGTCTCCGATTGGGCGCCGGAATACGCGCAGGCGCGCGAGCACGTGCTCGAGGCGGCCGGCATCGACCGCTCGCAGCCCCGGTACGGCGAGATGACCGTCATCCGCGTGTTCAGCGCGGGGACGACCGTCGCCTACCACGCGGACGGGGAGACGCAGATCGACTGCGGTGTCGGGGGCAGGAACGTCTGGCATGTCTATCCGCCCGACGCGCTTTCGGCGGAGGAGAACGAACGCCTGCTCCGCGGCGGCCACTTCATGCCCTGGCGCGAGGCGGAGCTGTTCGAGTCGTACGACCTCGCTCCCGGAGACGCCTTCGCCGCGCCGCCCCGCTGGCCGCACTGGATCGAGCACCCGGGTGACGAGCCGGCGGTGAGCTTCGAGGTCGGGTACTGGACGGCGGACGACGTCCGCACCCGCAAGGTCTGGGAGGTGAACTGGCTGCTGCGCAAGGCGCGCATGTCGCCGCGCCCGCCGGGGGTCGCCGGCAACCACGACGCGCTCAAGCGGCGCGTGTTCGACCTCGTCAGCGTCGCCACCCGCAAGGGCTCAGAGTTCCGCGGCGTCTAGAGGGTTGATGTGAAACTCGCGTGCCCGTCGGGGATGCGTCAGACCAAGCAGCTCGGACGGGGCGGGCGCAGCGCGTAGCGGTGCCTACGGGCAAGCCCGACCCGGCTGAGATGCGCCGCGTCTGGCGCACCAGCCGCGAGTGCGGGAGTTTCACATCAACCCTCTAGCGCGGAGGGCCCGCGCCGCGAAGGCGACCGCGCCGAGGGTCGGCCGGAGGTCGCGGACATCGAGGCCCTCGATCCTCGCCCGGCGCGCGGTGTAGTCGCCTGCCATCGCAGCCAGCGAGCGGCCGAACGGCGCCGTCGTCGGCACGCCGCGCCGCGCCGCGACGAGCAGCCGCAGGTCGCCGGCGAGCCAGCCGACGCGAACGCCGACCCGTCCCGCGGCCGGGCGCGGGATGCTGCCGCCGCGCGCCCACTCGAGCTGCATGCGGGCGAAGTCGACCCCGGCGCGAAGGGCCACCTCGACCGACTGCGACAGCCGCGGGTTCACCTCCATCAGCAGCGGCCGGCCGTCGTGCGTGCGGCGGAACTCGACCTCGGAGTAGCCGTCGAGGCCGATCTCGGCCACGAGCCGCTCGGCGTGGTCGAGCACGTCGTCGGGCAGGCTCACGGTCGCGCGCATCGTGGAGGAGCCGCCGAGGGCCGGCCACGACCGCTCGACCGAGATCGCGAGCCGCGCAAGCGACCGGCCGCCGTCTCGGAAGAGCTTGATCGTCTCGCGGCTCCCGCCGGCGAACTCCTGCAGCAGGACCGGCGCGCCGGGCCGAACGACCTCCCCGGCGAGCGAGCGCGCCTGCGCGGCGTCCTCGGCGTACGTCGGGCCGAGCCGTTCGCCGCCGTCGCCCAGCGGCCGCCACGACGTCGTCGGCTTCAACACGCAGGGAAGCCCGACCTCGCCGAGGGCGTCGTCGAGCTCGGCCGGCGTGGAGACCAGCACCGAGCGGGGGACGGGGATCCCCAGCGAGCGCGCCACCGCGAGCGTCCGGTCCTTGTCGAGCGCGACGTCGACAGCCTCGTGGGACCCGAGCGCGGGCGCGGTCAAGCCGGCAAGCGCCGATCGGTTCCGGTGCAGCGCCTCGACGCTCGCGTCGATCGACGGGATCGTCGCGTCGGCAGGGCTCGCTCGCAGCGCCGCGAGCAGCGCCTCCACGTAGCCGTCGAAGCTCGCTGCTGCTCTCGGTAGCACGTGCCGCTCGGCTGCGTAGCGCGTGCGGAAGCCCGACGCGTGCGCGTCCTGGGCCGCGACGTCGACGCGCAGACCCTGGCGCGCGAGCGCGCGCGTGATGCTGAGCCCGGCGCGCGTGTCGAGGTCGAGCACCAGCGCGTCGTGCGTGCGCCCGTTCATCCGCTGAGCGCCTCGGCGACCCGGCGGGCCGCGAAGTCGGCGCCGAGCACGAAGCGGGAGAGCGGCCCGAAGCGGCCCTCGGCCGCGAAGCCGGCGACGAACACGTTCTCGGCGGTCGTCTGGAAGCGGCGATCGAGGACCGGCCAGCCGTGCGCGGTGCGGATGCCGGCCCGCAGCTCCTCGTCGAGGAACGAGAGCCGCTCCACGTCGAACCGGTAGCCGGTGCCGAGGACGACGAGGTCGACCTCGCGCGTCGTGCCGTCGTCGAGCTCGAGCTCGAGCGGGCCGGTGCCCGTCGCCCGCACCACGCGGCGCTCCTCGGTGAACGCCGCGCGGCCGGAGAGCCGCTCGCGCAGGAACGCGGAGCCGCCGGGCCGGAGCAGGCGGCGCGTGATCCGCTCGCGGAGCCGCCAGGGCAGGGCCGCGAAGAGGTCCGGGTGCAGCACGAGGCGGTTCAGGGGCGGCGGGCCGTAGCCCACGACGGGATACGCGAGGTCGTAGAGGATGCGCCCCAGCCGTCCGCGTGCCTGGTGGCGCTCCCGGTCCGCGAACCAGTGGATGCGGCTGCGGGCGATCAGCTCCACGCTCGCAGCGCCTTCGTCCAGCGCGACCGCCGCGGCTTCGACCGCGCCCTGGCCGCTGCCGACGACCGCCACCCTGGCGCCTTCGATCGTCGCCGTCCGAAGCTCGGAGGCGTGGATGACGTGCCGGGCGGGGAGGGAGTCGAACGGCTCGGGCCGGTTGGCGAACGGACGGACACCGACGGCGAGCACGACCGCCCGCACCTCGTACTCGGCGGACGCGCAGCGCACGGCGAAGCCGCGCCCGTTCCGCGTGATCGCGGCGGCGTCGTCCGCGCGTTCGGCATCGACATAGCGCTCCTGGAACCAGCGCGCGTACTCGAGGAACGTCTCGAGCACGATCGGCTCCTGCACCGGCCCTCCCGTCGCGCCGGCCCACTCGTCGAGCGTGCCGCGCCCGTGCGGCGCGGAGAGGGACGTCTCGGACCAGGTCGAGCGCAGGATCATTCCGGGCGGCATCCGCTGCCACGTGTCCATCGGCTCGCCGCAGAGGACGACGCCGCAATCCGCGAGGTGCGCGGCGATCGAGAGGCCGAACGGGCCGGCGCCGACGACGCCGACGCGGTCAGCGCGCGGCACTGACGTTGCCCTCGTCGACGAACTGCGCGTCGAGTGCCTTCACCGAGAACGGCCGGCCGGCGACGACGGCGGTCAGCACGTCGCGCACCGTCGGCTCGAGCGGATCGAGGCGCGACGCGCGGCGCAGGCTCGCGAGGGCCGCCGTGTGCTCGCCGAGCTTCGCCTGCGCGACTCCCTGCTCGAGCTGCGAGTACCAGTTGTCCGGGTTGCGGCGCAGCGCCCGCGAGAAGTACAGGCGAGCGCGCGGCCAGTCGCGGCGGCGTTCGGCGATCGTCCCCGCAACCACGTCCGGCTGGTCGCTCAGCCGGTTGAAGCCCGCCGCCCGGTCGAGCGCGGCGTAGGACGCCGACGGATCGGACCGCCAGGTGGAGACTCCCTCTGCGATGTAGCGCGCGGCGAGCCAGGCCGGCACGAGCGCGACCGCGGCCGCGACGCCGGCGGCGACTGCCGCTCCGCCGGCGAGGTGGGCGCGCCGCGGTGACGGCGAAGCCGCCGTCTCGACCTGCTCCGCGCCGGCGCTGCACGCGACTGCCGCGACCGCGGGGCCGCTGAGCGCCGGGAACTCCCAGAGCCAGTCGACGCTGCCGTGGACCAGCCAGTACGCGAACATCGTCGCGCCGGCGAGGCCGACGACAGCCCAGGCGCCCGCCGAGCGCGCTGCCGCGATGCAGGCGGCGAACGCGCCCACCGCGAAGACGATGAAGAGCCCGAACCCGACGAGCCCGGTGCCGCCGAGCAGGCGGGCCTCGAGGCTGTGCGGGTAGGTGGGCTGCTCCGAGCTCCTGCGCAGGCGAACGTAGTCGGCGGCGAAGTTGTCGACGCCCCGGCCGAGCAGCGGGTCGTGCTCGAACTGATGCGCTGCGACGCGCCAGAAGTCGTAGCGGTGGTTGCCCGCGCCGGTGACGAAGTGCGACGACGCCGTCGACGTCTCCGCCGGATGCTTGAACGCATGCCAGCCGCGGCGCGCGATCGAGGCGGGGCTGCCGAGCTCGACGACGACGACGGCGATCCCTGCGACGACGGCTGCCGCCGTCACCGCGCCGGCAAACCTTGCGCAGACGGCGCTGAGACGCGGAGACGGCGCGAACACGCGCCGCTCGAGCGCCACCGTCGCCGCGCCGGCGGCGACGAGGCAGCCGAAGGAGATCGCCATCGTGACCGCGGCGGCTCTGATCGCGCCCACGGGGTCGGGCCCGCCGTGGAGGCGGACGTAGACGTCGAACAGCGGCCCGTGCAGGATCGCGACGATCGCCGCGACGACGACGATCGGAACGCCGGCCCGGGCGTGACGCCGCGCCACCAGCACGAAGAGCACGACCGTCACCGCCGTCGCGATGACGGCGCCCTTGCTCTGCGCGAGAATCGCCAGCTCGGCGGCGACACCCGCGGCGCCCAGGCAGAGCACGCGCAGGCCGGCAGGCATCCTCGCGCTCTGCGCGACCGCGACGAGCGGCCACGCCGCGAGCACGAACAACGCCGCGTTCGCGTTCGCGTAGTCGATCGGGATGCTCAGCCGCCCGTCGCTGAACGCCGTGAGGGCGTGGGCTCCGTAGGCGGCGTACGCAAACGAGACGACGCCGACGACGGTGGTCGTCAGCGCCCAGACGACGAGGAACGCGGCCGCCTCGCGCGGCTGCCATCGCTGCCGTGCGACGACGACGAGGACGACGAGGAAGACGAGCGTCCTGTTCGCGCCCGTCAGGGCGGTGCCGGGGTCGCCCGCCCAGAGGATCGACAGGAACGACCACGCGGTGAGGCCGGCGAAGCCGGCGACGGCCACCCTCGTCCAGCGGCCCAGTCGTCGTCCGGGCGCCGACCACGCGAGCACCGCGAGCAGTGCGAGCAGCAGGATGCCGGTCGGGTACCAGACGGTCTCGGCGAAGCCGCCGTCGGCGGACGACCAGAAGCCCAGCACGGCTGCCGTGACCGCGCCGCCGAGGACGATCTCAGGCGGCGGCAGGGACCGAGTCTTCGTCACCGTGTGGCTCGAGAAGCTGCTCGTACAACCGGCGGTGCTCGGCTCGGAAGCGGTCGATGCCGAAGGTGCGTTCGACGTCTCGGCGCGCCGCCGCGCCGAGACCCTCCGCGCGCGCGGGGTCCGCGGTCAGGCGAAGCAGCGCAGCGGCGAGCGCGTCGGCGTCGCCCGGCGGGACGAGCGCGCCGTTGTGGTCGTCGCGGACAAGCTCCGGGATGCCTCCCACGGCAGACGCCACCACCGGCAGCCCCGCCGCCATCGCCTCGAGCACCGCCATCGGCATCCCCTCGGAGCGCGTGGAGAGGCAGAAGACCGCGGCGCGCTCGAGGTACGGCGCGGGATCGTCGACGTCGCCCACCAGGCGCACGCGATCGACGAGCCCGGCGTTGCGGATCGCCGCCTCGATCGCCGGCCGGTCGGGGCCGTCGCCGACGATCGTCACCGGCGGCAGGCGAGCTCCGGCGCGGGCGACTGCGGCCACGAGGGTCAGCGTATCCTTGGGCGGTCGCAGCCTCGTGACGCTGACGATGCCGCTTCGCGCGGCTCCGTCCGCGGCCGCCGGCGGCAGGCGCGTGCCGTTCGGGATCACGACGCTGGCGTCGCGCACGCACGCGCCCGCTTCGAGGCCCGTGCGCAGCTCCGACTCGGAGACGCAGACGACGCGCGTCAGCAGCGGTCGAACGGCGCGGTGCAGCAGGCGGTAGAGGCGGCCGCGAACGCCGCGCTCGGTCTTGAACGCCCAGCCGTGCGCCGTGAAGAGACGGACCGGCACGCCGGCCGCACCGGCCGCGACGGCGCCGAGGATGCCCACCTTCGAGCTGTTCAGGTGGACGACGTCGGGGCGCACGCGGCGGCACAGCCGCCAGAGCTCGACGAGGCCGAGGCTGTCGTGCACGACGCTGAGGCGTCTCCGCACGTGGGTGAGCTGCACGAACTCGCCGCCGCCCGTCTCGACGGCGGCGACGAGCGGACCGGTGCCGGAGCCGGCGACGGTGACGTCGAACGTGTCCGTGAGCGCCGGCACGAGCTCGCGCACATACGTCTGCGCGCCACCGGTCTCGGTGAGCGTGACCACGATGAGCGCGCGCAGACGATCCCGCCGCGCTCGCCGGCGGGCGCGCAGCGCGTGTGTGCGTGTCACCGACCCGTCGCGAAGAACAGTGACGGGAGTGTACGCGCGCAGATCAGCAGATCGACGATGAGGCTCTGGTGCCGCAGATACCAGAGGTCGTACGCGAGCTTCTCCTCGGTGCTCTGCTCGTCGGCTGCGTAGCCGGCGCGAAGCTGCGCCCAGCCGGTGATGCCGGGCTTCAGGAGGTGACGACGAGTCCAGAAGGGGACGGCCGCCTCCAGCGTCGAGTAGAACTCCGGCCGCTCGGGGCGCGGGCCCACGATCGACATCTCGCCGCGCAGCACGTTGATGAGCTGCGGCAGCTCGTCCATCCGCGTGCGCCGCAGGACGCGGCCGACGCGCGTCGTGCGCGGGTCGCGCTCCGCGGCCCACACCGGACCGTCGCTCTCGGCGTCGACGGTCATCGTCCGGAACTTGAGGATCTTGAACGGCCGGCCATGCTCGCCGAGCCGCGTCTGCCGGTAGAACACCGGGCCCCTCGTGCAGAGGATGAGCAGCGCGATCACCGGGAAGAGCGGTGCCACGACGACCAGGCCGATCAGCGCGACGAGCAGGTCGAAGGCGCGCTTCGTCGGCCGCGTGTACGAGCGCTGGTACAGGTGCATGACGCTCATGAACCAGGCGTCGGTGACGTTGCGGACCGGCACACGGCCGAACGCCTGCTCGCAGAACTCCGGCAGGCCGACCACGCGGAAGCCGAGATCGGCGGCTTCGGCGAGGCACGAGAAGACCTCGGGCCGGCCGCGCGTCTGCGCGACGACGACGAGGTCGGGCTTCTCCTCGGCCACGACGTCGCCGAGCGAGCTGATGTCCCCCATCCGCGGGATCCCCGCGATGCCCGAGGCGGCGGTGTCGTCGTCGACGATGCCGACGACCGTGAACGGGTTGCGCTCGTCGTAGGCGAGCACCTCGAGCAGGTCGAGCACGCTGCGTCCGCCGCCGACGAGCAGGACGCGCGAGCGAAGCACCGGCACGTGCGCCCGCGCGACCTCGGCCGTCAGGACGATCGTGAACGCGAGGATCGTCATCGTCACGATCTCGGCGCGGGACCCCACCACGGCGGGAAGCCAGAAGCTCACGCCGGAGGCGACCGCGGCGCCGCAGAGCGCGCTGATCGTCGCGATGCTCATGCGGCCTGCCGCCGCCTGCACCGTGCGGAGCGAGCGCTCCGTCACGTGCACGGCCAGCGTCCACGAGAAGGTGAACACCACGCTCGTGACGAGCGCGGAGGTCAGCACGTGGTCGTACGCCGCGGCGACCAGCACCGACGTGACGAGCGTCGCGAACGTGCGCACATGCCCGTCTAGCAGCACACGCCGTGAGCGCCGCGGAGCCGCGGGCGGCTCGGCGACCGTCAGGCGCTCGGACGCCGGGACGACGAGCTCGAGATGGAGCTTGCCTGCCTCGACCGTCGCCAACGTCAGACACCACCCCGAGTGGCGTCTCTGCAGCCTCTGCTCACGTCAGTCGTCATCCCCTCGAAACGAGCATCGTCAACCTACTTTTCAATGGATCCGCCAAAGGTGGGCTATTCCCTAGCCGTAGGTACGAAGCCATGTAAAGAAGGCGTGAACGACGCTCTCGCACGCCGCGACGCGCGGAGGCCCGCATGCTGCAAGCCGCCACGCATCGCACCGCAGGTTGTGACCCCTCAGTCTGCTCCGGTCAGGAACCGGGGTGATGCCGGCGACGCATGAGCAGACCGGTGACGATCAGCAACGCGCCGACGACGACGACGATCGTCAGGCTCAGACCCGTGAACGGAAGCGTGCCGTGGCCCGCACCGGTGCCGGCCTTCTGCACCAGGCCCTGGGCCTTGCCCTCTCCACCGTAACCACCCATCGTGGAGCCTCCGGCCGCCCATGCAGCCGTCGCCGGCGCGCAGAAGAGGGCGACCACCACTGCGACGAGCTTTTTCATCTTCTCTTCGTCTCCTCGTTCAAGAACGCGGTCGGGAAAGTGTGGCAGATACGTCTCGCAAAAGCGATCCTACTGACAGGGGTGGAGAGGCGGCAGCGCAGACGGCGGGGTTGCACCTAGGCGACCGTCGAGCTTCATCGGCCCTGCGACTCTCCCCGCGCCGTAGCCGGGCAAACCTCGACCAGTGACTAGCGCAAGCGGGCCGCGACCGCCTCGGCGTACACGGCGAGGTGCGCGTTCACGAACTGCTCGTGCGACCAGCGGGCCGCGGCCCACCGCCGTCCGCCCTCGCCGAGGCGGCGCCGGAGCTCGTCGTCGCCGAGCAGCTCCTTCACCGCCGCCGCGACCGCGCCCGGCTCCCGGCTGCGCACGAGGCGTCCGGTCTCCCCGTCGACGATCACGTCGGAGACGCCGATCGCGTCGACCGCGACGGTCGGCCTGCCGAGCGAGAGAGCCTCGAGGAGGACGAGCGGCAGGCCCTCGCGGGAGGCGGTATGGACGACGACGTCGGCGGCTGCGAGCAGGTCCGCTGCGTCGCTTCGTGCGCCCGTGAACACGATCCTGTCGTCCAGCCCGAGTCGCTTCGCCTGGAGCTGCAGGTCGTCCTCGAGCGGCCCGCGGCCGACGACGGCGGTGGAGACGTCCAGGCCCTGGTCGCGAAGCACGCCGACCGAGTCGACGAGCAGCCGGTGGTCCTTCTCGGCCGACAGCCGCCCGACGGAGACGAGGAGCGGCCGGTCCGCGACACCGAGCTCGCGGCGCACGGCGTCGGCGTCGCGCTTCACCTCGACCAGCACGGCGTTGTCGATCCGGCGGACGCGCGCCGCCGGCATCAGCGCGACGAGCTGCTGCTCTGCCCCCGGGCCCACCGCGATCACGAGGTCGCAGAAGCGGAGAGTCCCCGAGGCGAGCCGCAGCTTGTGCGGTCGGACGCCGTGATAGGTGACGACCAGCGCCGGCGCGGCGCGCCGTCGGAGCGCCCGTGTCAATGCGGACGCGACGCCCGCGGCCGGATTGTGCGCGTGGACGACGTCGGGCTCGAAGTCCGCCACGATCCTCCTCAGCGCCCGGACCGACCCCGGAATCGCGCGCGCCCTGCGTCCGGAGAGCGGGACGTGCACGAGCGGCACGCCTGCTCCCTCGAGCGAGTCGCGGAACCCTCCGTGCGCCGTCAGGTTGGCGGCCACCTCGACGGCGGCGACCCGGTTCACGAGCTTCGGGGCGAGGTCGGAGACGAGCTTCTCCGCGCCGCCGAACGCCAGCGACGGCACGACCTGGAGGACGCGCAGCGAGGAGGCGGCAGACGTCGTGTCGTCACGCGAGGTGGGCGCGTCGGCCGGACGACGCTCCGCATCCGGGGCCGGCGACGCCATGCCGGCCCAGTGTACAGCGGCGGTTTCCGCGCGCTTGCGGCGTTCGAGCCGTCGGTCGGGGCCCGTCCGGCCGAAAGGCCAGTGCCCCGCCCGGCGCGGGTGGCGGAGGATCGCGTCTCGGGGTCCGGATCTTACGAAAGGTGGGTTTTTATGAGGAACTGCGGCACACGAACGTGGCGGAAGTTGCGTTCCGGACGGAACGGCGTCGTGCTCGGCGCGTTCGTGCTCGCGCTCGCGGTGCTCGCGGCGGCGGCTGCCGTCGTCGCTCCGGCATCCGCGGCGACCCGGCCGAGCGTCACACTGGCGAACGACGCGAACCACGACGGCGTCTTCAGCCAGACCGAGAACGTCGCCAAGAACGCGACGTACCCGTGGACGGTCACCTACCAGGTCGTCCTCAGCGCGGGGACGACCGCGCACACGGTCGCGGCGGTCTCCGACAGCATGGGCTCGAGCATGACGTCGAGCCAGTCGCCGAGCTGTGCGTCGGTGATCGGCGCCACCATCCCGGCGAACGGGAGCCTCACGTGCTACTTCGACGTGACCCTGACGGGGCCGAGCTCGACGCCGCTGGTGGACACGGTGACCTTCGACTGGGACTCGCGCGGCGGCGACACGGCGACGGCGAGCTCGGAGGTCGACTTCCCGTCGTTGTCGCTGCAGAAGTCGTCGACCACGACCGTCGTGACGAGCGTCAACCAGGTCGTTCCGTACAGCTACCTCGTCACCAACACCGGTACCTCGACGGTGACCGGCATCTCGCTCTCGGACAACAACGTCGACGCAGCGCCTAGCTGTCCCGCGACGTCGCTGGCACCGGGTGGGTCGATGACCTGCACGGCGTCACACACGGTGACGGCCGCCGAGGATGCCGCCGGTCAGGTCTCGAACACGGCGACGGTCAGCTCGAACGAGGCCGCCGACGTGCAGAGCAGCCTCAGCATCCCGGTCGAGATCCTGGCCGTGGGCGGAACCTTCGTGGTCGGCGACCTGACGGTCGGCCCGGTCGCGAACGCCGTCGGCGAGTCCGTGAACTTCTGGGGCGCGCAGTGGTGGAAGAACAACTCGCTCAGCGGCGGAACGGGCCCCGCGGCCTTCAAGGGCTTCGAGGACTCCACCGCGACGCCGAGCTGCGGCATGAACTGGACGACGGACCCGGGCAACTCGACCCCGCCGCCGTCGACCATCCCGCAGTACATGGCGATCATCGTCGCGTCGACCGTGACGAAGAGCGGCCCGGCGATCTCGGGCGACATCCTCCACGTCGTGATCGTCAAGACGAACCCCGGCTATGCCGGCAACCCCGGCCACGCGGGCACGGGGACGATCGTCAGCGTCGTCTGCTGACCTGCACGACCGCGGGAGGGGGCGCCGACCGGCGCTCCCTCCCGCAGCGGCTGCCGCGCTCTCGCCGGTGAGCAGGAGCGGAGGCTCATCCCCCGAAAGGGTGATGCCGTGGCAGTCGCCGCCCGCAGAGCCCGTTCGCGCAAGCCGTCGACGGCGAGCCGTCGCCGCGGCCTCGCCGGCATCGCGGGCGGCTATCTCGACGACCACGCGCTCGGCGTCGCCGAGTACGCGGGGCGGATCGCGGATCAGCTGCGGCTGTCGAAGCGCGCGCGCAGGACGGTGATCGTCGGCGCTCTGCTCCACGACGTCGGGAAGCTGCTCGTCGACGCGGCGATCCTCACCAAGCCCGGCCCGCTGACGCGCGCCGAGCGGACGAAGGTCAACAAGCATCCGGTGGAGGGGGAGCGCCTCGTGCGTGGCGCCGTGGACGCCGAGGTGATCGAGGTCGTGCGCGCGCATCACGAGCGCTGGGACGGCGCCGGCTACCCGCGCGGGCTGAGCGCCAACGAGATTCCGCTCGCCGCGCGTGTCGTCGCGGTGGCCGACGCCTTTCTCGCCATGCTCGAGCACCGCCCGTACCGCGCGGCGCGCAGCCCGCAGGCGGCGCTCGACGAGCTGCTGGCGTGCGCCGGCTCGCAGTTCGATCCGGCGTGCGTCGACGCGCTCGTCGCGGCGATCCGAAGCTCGTAGACGGCGCGGCGCCACGCGCGGTCCGCGTGTGCAAGGCTTCCGGTGGATGGCCGGTCGGCGGCGGTGGTTCCGCAGGACGAGCTGGCTCGCGGCTGCGTGCGTGTGCGCGGTGCTCGCCGGCTGCGGCTCGCACGCGCAGCATGCGCTGCGGATGGAGCGGTCGAACCAGGTCGCGCACCGCGCGGGCATCGGAGCTGCCGCGACGTCGCAGCCGGTTTCCTCGCGCCGGGTCATGACGCGCCGCTGCGCGCCCGCGACGCACGCCGTCGGCTCGGCGAGCGTCTCCTATGCCGCGATCGCCCGTCGGGCGCTGGCGGCGTACGCCGCTCCGAGCCACAGCCGGACGGTCGCTCGCTTCGCGCTGCGCGACGTGAACGACTATCCGGTCGTCTTCTCCGTGCTCGCCGAGCGCACCGGTCGCGCCTGCCGCGCGGTGTGGTACCGCGTTCGGCTGCCGGCGGCACCCACGATCGCGAACGGCAGCACCGGCTGGGTCGACGCGCACGCGGTGCGGCTGCTGCGCGTGAACGCACGAATCGTCGTCGAGCTCGGCCGGCGCCGCCTGCTCGCCTACCGGGCCGGCCGGCGGGTGCTCGACGTCCCGGTCGCGGTCGGCGCGCCCGGCACGCCCACGCCCACCGGGCGCTTCTTCGTCGACGAGCGGTTCGTGCTCTCGAGCTCCGACGGACCGTTCGGCCCCGCGGCGCTCGGCATCTCCGCGCGCTCGACGGTGCTCACCGACTGGGTGCAGGGCGGCCCGATCGCGCTGCACGGCACCGACGAGCCGGCGCTGATCGGGAGCGCCGCGTCGCACGGCTGCGTGCGGCTCGAGAACGCGGCGATGCGCCGCCTGTTCGCGCTCGCGCCGGCGGGCACGCCCGTGCTCATCCGCAGCTGATCCTTCGAGTCGACTTGGTCGGAGCGTCTCCGCGCGTTTACGATCGCTGCGAGTGCGCCTGCGGAAGAACACGAAGATCGAGCTGATCAAGGCGACGCCGCTCTTCGCACGGTGCACCCGCGCGGAGCTGACGGCGCTCGCGGCGGAGGCGGACGAGCTGCCCGTGCCCGCGGGGAAGGCGCTCACGCGCCAGGGCGACCGCGGCCGCGAGTTCATGGTGCTGGTGGAGGGGACGGCCGAGGTCGCGCGGAACGGCAGCCGGATCAACGAGCTCGGCCCGGGCGACTTCATCGGCGAGATCGCGCTGCTCACCGGCTCGCCGCGGACCGCGACGGTGACGACGACGTCCGACGCCCTGCTGCTGGTGCTGACCGATCGCGCGTTCCGGCGCGTCGTCGACCGGATGCCGACGGTGCAGGACCGGGTCGTGGCAGCGCTCGCCGCCCGCCTCGCGGCCGACGCGCTCTGACGCGAGACTGCCGAACCCGGTTCACGTCGTGAACCAGGTTCGTCGGGTCAGTCGTGCCGGTCGAGCTCGCGGATGCGAGCGGCCATCGCCTCGAGCAGCGGCCACGCGATCGCGGCGTTCTTCTCCACGAGCGGCCGGAACACCCACGACGTCAGCCCATACGCCCGCCCGTCGCTCGTCGCCGTGATGGTCGCCGTGCGCTTGCCGCCGTCGATCAGCGCGATCTCGCCGAAGTAGTCGCCGCTCGAGAGCGTCCGGCGCTCGGCGCCGTCGATCGTCACCGTCGCCTCGCCCGACTCGAGCACGAAGAAGCCCGCGGCTCCCTGTCCCTCGGTCGTCAGCTCGTCGCCGGCGCGGAACGACCGCTCGGAGAACGCTTCGCCGAGCTGCTTCAGCCCCTTGTCGTCGACGCCCTGGAAGAGCGGAACACGGCGAAGCAGGTCGACCGGCGCGGCCACGGCCCGATCCTAGAGCGCCGCCGGCGAAAAAGCGAGCCTCACAGCTCCAGCACGGCGCCCTCGCGGGCCAGCTCGAGCTCGCGGCCGGCGTGGTCCTCCGCCTCGTCGCGCATCCGCTCGAGCGTCGCGTCGTCGTGGGCCGGGTCGTGGTGGAACATCAGCGTTCGGCCGGCGCCGGC
>Ga0070739_10002100_pt1 | contig 27600 bp, 24 predicted proteins | sample Coa_R1_7_FD_66445 | JGI IMG/M metagenome (GOLD analysis project Ga0070739, IMG submission 66445) | Surface soil microbial communities from Centralia Pennsylvania, which are recovering from an underground coalmine fire - Coalmine... | ecosystem: Environmental > Terrestrial > Soil > Unclassified ...
GCGTTGGCCGGGCCGGCGCTGAGGCTCACGCTGCCCGTCGGCGTCGCCGTGGGCGTCGGCACCGGCGCCGGCGGGCCGGCCGGCTTGGCGCCGATCCCCTGCGGCAGGCTGCCCACCGGCAGCACCGCCAGCTCGGTTCCGCCCACCAGGTCGACCAGCGAGACGCTGTTCTCGCCGTTGTTGGTCACGTAGGCCCGCGTGCCGTCGGCGCTGAGGGCGAGCGTGGCCGGCAGGGTGCCGATCGGGATCCGGCCAGTGACGGTGTTGCTCGCGGTGGCGATGACGGAGAGGCTGCTGTTGCCCTGGTTCGCCGTGTAGACCTTCGTGCCGTCGGGGCTCGCGGCGATGCCCCAGGGCGCCGCGCCCGCCCCGATCGGGATCGTCGTCGTGAGCGTGTTCGTGCTCGTGTCCAGCACCGCCACCTGCCCCGTGTCGCTGCCGGTGACGTAGGCATGGCTGCCGTCGGGTAGCACCGCCACGTAGCGCGGCGCCGACGGCACGGCGACGGTAGCCACGACGGTCCCGGCGCTGGGGTCGACCACGGAGAGGCTGTTGGCGTTGCGGTCCACCACGTACAGGCGCGTCCCATCCGGGCGCAGGGCGAGGCCCAGCGGTCCGGAGCCGACGGTGATCGTCCGGCTCACGGTATTGCTGCTCGTATCGACCACCGAGACGGTGCCGCCGAGGAAGTTGGCGACGTAGACGCGGCTGCCGTCCGGGCTCACGGCGACCCCGCGTGGCCCGCTGCCCACCGCCACCGTCGCCAGCACGGTGTTGCTCGCGGTGTCGACGACGGACAGGGTGCTGTCCGTGTAGTTCGAGACGTAGGCGCGGCTGCCGGCCGGGTTGACCGCGGCGCCATAGGGCCCGCTGCCGACCGTGGCCGCGCCCACGCTCCCGCCAGTCGCCAGGTCGAGGGCGGAGGCGGTCGTGCCACCGTTGTTGGCGACGTAGGCCCGCGCGCCGTTGGTGACCGCCGTTGGTGTCGGCGTGGGCGCCGGGACGAGTCCGGCGGCGTAGTGGGCCTGGACCTGGGCGGCGGTGAGCGCCGTGCCGTACACCGCCACCTCGCTCAGCGACCCGGCGAGCGGGCGGTCGGCGCGGCTGAGGGTGAGGGCGTTCCCGTTCTGGACGAGGCTGCCGCTCACGGCGCGGTTCGCCCGCTCGACGCCATTCACGTATAGGCGCGCGGTGGCGCCGTCGTAGGTGGCGGCGACGTGGTACCAGGTGTGGAGCAGCAGCCGCTGGGCGTAGCTCGTCGTCGTGCTCACCTCGGTCGGCGTGTAGACGTCCCACTCCAGGCGTCCCTCCCCGCCCGGGTAGACGTACAGCACCAGCTCGTACACGCCCGGCTTGCTCACGAGGCGCGGGTAGTTGCCCGTGTAGGCGTCCAGTCTCACCCAGCTCTCGACGGAGAGGGCGGCGGTTGGGTTGAGGACGCCGCCGCTGGCGCTGGGCACGCTCACGGCGTCGTCCACCCCGTCGAGGTGGGCGGCGCCGCTGCCGGCCATCGGCCCGCTCTGGCCGAGCGTGATCCCGTTCTGGTAGGTCCCGTTCTGCGCGCTGCCCGAGCTGTCGGCGGCGGTCGTGCCGCTGGTCTCGTTCAGCCGCCAGTAGCCGGCCGGGTGGTCGGCGAGCACCGCCGCCGGGTAGGCGCCCGGCGTGGGGGTCGGCGTCGCCGGCGGCGCGCCCGTCGGCGTGGGCGTGGGCGTCCAGGTCGGGGGCGGTCCGCTTGGCGGCAAGCGGTCCAGCGCGACCGCGACGCTCGGCGTCAGCACGTAGTCGAACAGGCGGATACGGGCCACCGCCCCACTGGGGTCCTCGGCGCCGTCGTCCTTGAAGAAGCGCAGGCTGTTGGCGGCGCTGATCACGCCGTCGTCGGCGCTGTCGACGAAGCTGAGCCACTGCACCCCGTCGACGTAGCCGACGACCTGCTTGGTGGTCCCGTCGCGGGTGAGGACGAGCTGCACGTAGCGGTTGGCGCCGAGCGGCGAGCCCGTGCTGGCGGCGACCGGATAGAAGCTCAGCTTCCCGTTGTCCACGTACAGGCCGTGGTCGGTGGTCCCGCTCTTGAAGTCGACCAGGCGGTTGAAGCCGGCGATGCCCTGGAGCCGGAACAGCAGCACCAGCGAGTAGGTGCCGGCGGACAGGATGCTGCTCGTGTCGACGGCCAGGCCCGTGTGTTGCGGGAAGGTGAGCACCGCGCGGCTGGTCCCGTCGACCACCTCCGTGCCGAAGGTGGTGGCCCCGCCACTGCCGACGTCGGCCACGTCGGGCGCCCCGCTCACGCTGCTCGCCCGGCTGGTCTGGAAGCGGTAATCGGCGCGCGGCGGCACGGCCGGCGAGGTCTGATTCGCCCCGCCGACGACGAACGCGTTGCTCGTGCCGAGGTCGTTGTCCAGGTTGTTGCTCCCGAACAAGCGGACCTCGTACGAGCCGGGCGCCAGCGGGCCATCCCAGTACAGCGGGCAGCTCCCGCTGGGGACCCCCTGCGTCCCGGCGCTGGCCTGGCAGTCCACGTAGCGCGGGCTGCCGGGCACCGGACTGCTGTTGGGCGCGCCCACCGCGTAGAGCTGGAAGAAGTCGGTGCTCGTGGGACTGGCGATGCCCGTCCACGAGACCTGCGCACCATCCGTGGTGACGCAGACTCCGCTACAGGTCGCCAGGTTGATCGGGTTGCTCAGGCCGACCTGGGTGCCGTCGACGTGGAGCACCCGCATCTCATAGGTGCCGGCGGCGAGATTGCCCGGCACGACGAACGGCGTGCTCCCGGTGTCCGCGCCGTTGGTCCGGCGCTGGGCGAGAGGCGGGCCGCCCGCCGGCGCGCCGGCGGGATAGAGCGCCAGCACGTCCGTGCTCGCCGGCGCCGGCAGCCGCGCCCAGGACACGGTGATGGTGCCGTTCAGCGCGGGTCCACCTGGGGTCGTGGTCTGGGACTGGCGCCGACGCACGCCGCCGGGCAGGCGCCGATCGTGATCGGGGTGCTCGCGGCCACGCCCTGCATGAGGGGCCGGTTGTAGTGGACCGCGTACTGTCCGGCCGGGGCGTCGGCCGGCACCACGAGCGGACAGGTGCCGTCGCCGCGCGGGACGGTCGGCGTGCCGGTACAGTTGACGTAGAGGTCGGTGCGGCCGACGAGCTGGGTCTGGCCCGGCCCGATGACGCGGGCGAGGGAGAGCCAGTCGTCCGCGTGCGGGTCGGTGATGCCCCGCCAGGTCGCCGACAACACGCTGCCGACGACCGCGCCGGTGACGCCGACGCTGATCGACGGCGCCGGGGTGCCGCTGCCCTGGGTTGCGGCGACGGGCCCGCTGGTCGTCAGCCGGGCGTTGGTGTTTTGCGGGTAGAGCCGCACCTCGTAGGTCCCGGGCGGCGTGCCCAGGGGGACCGGCAGCGCCACGCTCCCGCTGGCGGTGCCACTGGTGTGGACCCAGGCCACCGCGTTCGTGAGGTCGGTGTCCGATGGCAGGAACAGCCCCACCCAGTCGTCGGCGTTCGGCGTGCAGACCCCCGCCCAGCTCACGGCGAGGTTGCTGCCGGACGCCACGGTCGCCGTCGCGCTCACGCTGGCGGTGAGGCACGCCCCGACCTTGAATGGCGCGCTCGTGGCGAGGAGCACGTCCGGATTGCCGTTCGGGCTCGGCGTGTACAGGCGCAGGGTGTACACGCCCGGCTGCACGTTGGCCGGCACGGCGAACGGGACGCTCCCGCTGGCCGTGCCGCCGGTGTGCAGGGAGGCGGCGTGGCCCGGCGGGGCGAAGGGGTACAGCGCCAGGTAGTCCGCGGCGCTCGGGCCGGCGAGCCCGCTCCAGGTCGCCGCGAGCGTGCCGCTGGCTGGCAGGCCGTTGGGCAGGCTGCTGGCGTCGACGCTGAGCGTGGCCGGGGCGAGGCTGGCGGTGACGGTCAGGCCGCCGGTCCCGCCGGTGCCCACGACCAGGACCGTGTAGGTGCCGTCGCTCGGGAGCAGCACCCCGACAGTCCCACCGCTGGCATCGACGTTCGCCGTGGCCAGGGCGCTCGTGTCGGGAGCGAGCACGCTCAACCGCCCGCTAGGCAGGGTGACGGCGCTGGCCTGGACCCGCAAGACCTGGCCGGCCTGGCCGTCCACCAGCAGCAGCGCGACGTGCCCGCCGCTGCTGATCGTCACGGGCAGGCTGCCGCCGAGCGCCAGGCGGCCGGTGCTGTCCACCTGGGCCGGTGTGTAGGGCGTCGGCACGACGTACAGGTCGGCGCTGCTGGTCGCGCTGCCGGCGGCGGTGCTCACCGTGACGCGGCCGGAGGTGGCGGCATAGGGGACCGTGACCGGCAGGCTGGTCGCCGACGGCGTGCCGACCGTGGCGTAGGTGCCGTTGATCGTCACGGAATTGTTCTGCGGCGCCGCCGGATCGAAGTGCGTGCCCGTGATCGTCAGCGCGTTGGACCCCGCCAGCGGGCTGACCAGAGTGGCGGAGAGGCCGCTGATCGTCGGCGCGCCGGCCGTGCCGACGGTGAAGGTCGCCGTGCTCGGCGCGGAGCTGACGCCAGCCGTGACCACGGTGAGCGGCCCGGACGCTGCGCCGCTGGGGACGGTGGTGGTGAGCTGGGTGCTCGTCGCCTGGCTGACGGCAGCCGCGACCCCGCCGAACTGGACGCTGTTCTGGCCGGCGCTGGGGCTGAAGCCGAGCCCGTAGACGGTGACCGTGGTGCCCGGCCCGCCGCTGGCCGGGCTGAAGCCGGTGACGAGCAGCGGCGGCGTGGCCTAATTGCCGATGCCCAGCAGGTTGCCTACGGCGTCGTAGCGGTAGGTAGCGCTATTGCCGGTCGGGTCGGCGACGGCGACGAGGCGGCCCAGGGCGTCGTAGGCGTAGCGCACCGGCTCGCCGCTCTGGGCCGCGGCCGGGCGGGGCGCCGCGCCGCCCGGGCTGCCCAGGACGAGGGCGAGGGCGATCCAGAGGTGGACCAGCGGCAGCAGCCGCCGCGCGGGCCGGGGTAGACCCTTCCGCGCCCGGCCCCTCGGGTCCCCTTCCACTGTCGCTCTCCCCTCCTGCCTCTCGGTTGGCCTGGCGGCGCGCGCCTACGGCCCGTCCGCGTCGGGCTCGCCGTCGCGGTGGTCGTCGGCGACGGCGTGGGTAGCGCGGTCGGCGTCGGCGTGACCAGGAGCGTGGCCGTCGGCGCTGGTCCGCTCGGCGCCAGGGTCGGCGTGCCGGTCGCCGTCGCGGCCGGCGGCGTGGCGATGGGCAGCGCGGCGGTTGCGGTGGCGACCGCAGGCGTGCTCGTCGCGGGCGGCGTGCCGATCGCCGCGGGCAGCGCCGTCGGGGTGCCGCGCGCTGGCGTGCTGGTAGCGGTGGCCGGGTCGGTTGGCAGCGCGGTGGTCGGGCTGGTCGCCGTGCTCGTCGCCGTGGGCGTGCCGGGCGCGATTGTGGCCGTAGACGTGGCCGTACTCGTGGGCAGGCTCGTGGCCGCCGGCGTGCCGGTCGCGGTCGGCGTCGTGGCCGCGCTCGGCGTGCTGGTGCCGCCGACAACGAAGGTACTGGTCGGGCTCGGCGAGAGCGTGCTCGTCGCCAGGAGCGGCGCAGCGCTCGGCGGCGCGGGTGCCGCGGCGACGGTGGTAGTGCGGACGACCGAGGCGGTGGGCAGCGGCGTCGCCGTCGGCGTGCCGAGGAGCTCGCTGCGCGGCACGGCGTTGGGCGTCTCGTCGGCGCCGTGGGCGACCTGGGCTTCCGCCCGGCCTCGCGCGGCTACGTCCCCCAGGGGTACTGCCAGCGGCGTCCCCCGCCCCACGCGCACGACCTGGGCCTGCGCCGTGCGCCGCGCCACGACGTCGAACCGCGGTACGGCGTTGGGCGTCTCGTCGGCACGGTGGGCCAGGCCCGACGCGACGACCGGCGTGCGATCGACCTGGAGCAGGGGGAGCAGGGCCGAGCCTACGGATGATGGGCTCTGGATGAGGGTCACACAGTCACACAGATGTGGAAACCCACAATTTTTCGCTGGACATCTACGGGGTCGTCCGCAATGCCGCGCGCTCTGGGAGCTGGAGTGGGAGAGCGGGCTGGGTCAAGCCTGCGCGGGGCGGAGAGGATGCCCTCTGATTCGTGGGACGCCGCGCGCTAGCAGGGCTCCCGGCAGTAGGTCGAGTGGAGGTGGATCAGGCGCCGCGCCGGCGCGACCTCGGTCTGGCCGCCCGTTTGGCGCGCTCTGCAGCATCAGGCGATCCGACGGATGCCGCAGAGACTGAGGATTGCATCCGCCGCATGAGTTTCACCGCCTCGGCACGCCTGTGTACGCTAAGCTTTCGGTACGCGCTGGTCAGGTGAGCTTCGACGGTGCGCAGTGTGACGGACAAGCTCTCGGCGATCTCCTGGTTGGACCTGGCCTCGACCAGGAGACGGAGCACCTCCCACTCCCGCTCGGTAATTCCACGGGCATCGGGCGCCAGCTGGGCTGCCTCGACCTCCTCCCGCTGACCCGCGAGCGCGCGAATCGCGCTCGCGAGCGCCGGAAACCCCAGGGCATCGCGCCTAGACTAGAGATAAAGCCGTCGATCCCCTGGCTGGCCAGGCCCTCTGGCGACCAGGAGGCGTATCGGGTCATCAGGAGGATGGCGACCTGCCGGCCCGCCGTGTAGATGTGGCGGGCGACCTCGATGCCACTCATATCCGGCAGACGATGGTTCAGGACGAGCACGTCGAGCGTCTGGCGCGCTGCCAGCTTGATGCCTCGCTCGCCGCTCTCAGCGAGACCCACGACGGCGATCTCGCCCGTTTGCTCGAGGAGCCGCCGCATCATGTCGGCGATCAGCCTGTCGCCGTCGACGATTCCCACGCGAATCGCTGGAAGGGGCGATCGCTGGCTAGCGGCACGTCGCGGTCGGCCGATGGTCTCCGGCTGGGTCCCGTCGTCTGTAAGTCGTCGCATCGCCGCTGCCCCCCCCGCCTCGGGCGAAGCTCCAGCTAGCGGTTAGCCCGCGGCCAAGGGACCGCATCGGCGCGCGATGACGTTGACGCGCCGGCCATACCATCGATCTGAGGCGCGGCATTCTGGCGAACGGCAATTCGATCTGTCAAGCCATGCGCGGCGCGGCGGTGGCAGCGGCCATGCTCTAACCGTTTCTTAACCCGCGCCCGCCACCCCCGCTCAGGCCAGGCGGACGTTCTTCGAGAAGTCGTAGGTCGTGGCGATGTTGGACTCGAAGCGCCAGGTGACGCGGTCGGACGGGAAGGCGCCGGCGTGGACGCGGGCCAGGAAGTCCAGGATCTGCGCCCAGGCTTGCTCGGTCTCCCGCGGCCGGTAGCGCCCCGGCATCGTCGAGTTGAACCAGCCGTGCGGCATGTCGCGGTAGAGGGTGAACTCGTAGCTCTTGCGGTGCGTCTCCAGCGCGTTGCGCAGGCGCAGCACGTCGTCCACGGAGACGACCTGGTCCTTCTCGCCCCAGATGCCCAGGACCGGGGCGGTGACCCGCGCCAGGATCGCCTCGTAGGGCTCGGCGCGACGGTCCGGGCTCATCTCCCAGATCACAGGCTGGGCACCGCCGTAGACCACGATGTTGGCGCAGACCTCGGGCCGCGCGGCGTTCAGCACCAGGGGGTACTCGCCGCTCATGCAGACGCCCATCGCCGCGATGCGGCGCCCGTCGACCTGGGCCTGGGCGAGCAGGTAGTCGAGGCTCGCGCCCATGCAGACGCGGATCTCGTCGTCGTGGATCGGCACCGAGATGTCGCCACGGTTCAGCGCCGCCAGGTCGCCGTCCCAGTGCGAGTACATGTCCGGCGCAAGGGCCACGTAGCCATCGCCGGCGAACTTGGCCGCCAGGTCGAGCGTATGCTGCACCAGCCCGTACCGCTCGTGCGCCAGGACCACCGCCGGGAACGGGCCCGTGCCGCGCTCGGGCACGGCCAGGAAGCCCTTCACGCGGTCGCCGTAGGTGATCCACTCGGTCTTCGCGCCGGGGTATGCTACCTGCGCCATCTGCGCCTCCTGATTGCCCGCTTAGATGCGGAAGAACGTCGTGGCGTTCGCGCCGAGCAGCTTGGCCTTGACCGCCTCGCTCAGGTCGGCGCGCTCGCGGATCTCGGCGACGACGCCCTCCCGCGCCTCCAGGTGCGGCATGTCGCCGGAGATCATCACGCGGTCCTCGCCCAGGAACTCCAGCACCTGTGGCAGCAGCCGCTCCTCGCCCTCGCAGGTGACGTAGACGCGGCCCGTGGCCAGATACTCGCTCGGCCGCCGCGCCGAGCGCGGGTGGCCCGGCGCCAGCCAGCTCGAGGCCAGCCAGTACTGGTCCATCCGCTCGGTCCAGTAGGGCAACCAGTCGGCGCCGGCCTCGAAGAAGCCGACCCGCAGCGCGGGGAAGCGGTCGAGGATGCCGCCGCCGAGGAAGCTGAAGTAGCCTATCAGCACGGGCAGCGTGAAGCCGATCATCACGCCTGGATAGTACGACGTGCCGCTCTCGGTCAGGCCCGGATGGCTCCAGCCAGTGTGCACGCCGACCGGCAGCTCCAGCCGCTCGACCTCGGCCCACAGCGGGTCGAACTCGGGCTCGTGGAACATCCGCGTGCCGGCGGTGCCGTAGGTCGCCACGCCGACGGCACCCAGCTCACGGCCGCGCCGCGCCTCGACGATCGCCTCGTCGACCGCGCGCATCGGCACCACGGCCATCCACTTCAGGCGCTCCGGCGCCTGCCGCGCGATGCCGGCCATCCAGGTGTTGTAGCTGCGCATCAGCGCCGCCTCGAGCCGCGGGTTCTCGGCGATGCCGACCAGGAAGACGGTCGGGAAGATGACCTGGACGTCGAGCCCGGCCGCATCCATGTCGCGCAGGCGGGCCGCCACGTCGGTGATCGCCTGGCTGCCCAGGGAGAAGGGCTTGGAGCGGCCAAAGGTCGAGGTGATCGGCGTGCCGGTGAACGTGGCGCCCGGCCCGAGCAGGCGCGGGCGGATCTGGCCGTCCACCAGCCAGAAGGCGTCCACGGGGCTCCCCTGCGACTCCTTGGCGCACTCGACCACCTGCGGCCGGCGATGGGCGAACTCGGGCTCGAGGTAGGCCCAGGTGTCCTCGATCTCCATGACGTGCGAATCGGCGTCGACCACGCGAACGTCACTCATCGGCCCTCTCCTTCCGGGGTGCGACGATTCTAGCATCCGCGGCGCGTCGTCGCTATGGAGCGGGGCAGGCCGGTCGAACGCGTCGTGGACGGCGCCTGCTGGAGGCCCTGGCGGCGGGTCGCCGTCGTGGGGCGGGGTGCGGAAGGAGGCGAGCGGGGGCCGGCGCTGGCACGCGCTCTGCAGCGCGGGCGACGGTCCGGCGCCGTCAGGCCTCGCGCGGGTCGTCCCAGCCCTGGCCGCCGATCAGCCGCGCGCCGAACAGCACGATGGCCCAGGCGACGCCGAACGCCGCGATGACGGCCAACGGCAGCGCCGACGACCGGACGATGGCCATGACGACCAGGACCACGATGGCCAGGACCCAGCAGGCGGCCGTGACGCGCAACAGCAGCGACATCCTCAGGACCTCCCAACTCGCGCGGCGGAGGCGAGCGTGGACAACCTCAACGTGATGCCGATCGTTTTCGGGCTGCTCGCCGTGATCTTCGCCGCTGGCGTCGCTCGAAGCCTGGTGCAGATCGTACGCCACCCCGGCCCCGAGGGCTCGCCGCTGCTGCCGGCCCGGGCGGCCCAGCCGGCTCCCGAGCAGCCGCGCGCCCAGCCGCTCCAGGCGCTGCTGGGCGCGGCGCTGTATGCCCTAATCCTCCTGGTGCTCGGCGGCCTGCTCTCGCGCCGTCCGAGCCGGCGGGGCTGACGCCGTGCCGGCCAGCCTGGGCGCGCGCCTACCGCGCCGCGCCCTCCTGCGCGGCGCGCTGGACGCCGTGCGCGCGGCGCTACCCGGCGCCGACGGCTACGAGATCGTCGCGCGCTGGGACCTGCTGGCGGGCGGCGTCGGGCTGTTCGTCGCCACCGCTGCCGTGAGCCCCGACGCGCTGCGCGCCCTCGCCGAGCACCTCCGCGCTCGCTTCGCCGCTGCGCCCGACCTGGTCGTTCAGATCTTCGACGACGCCGCCGCGGCCCGCATCGTGCGCGCCGGCTCGCGCTCCGTGGGCGAGACGCCCTTCGCCGCCGCCCGCGCCCGCCAGCGCGCGACTTACCAGCGCAGCGCCGCGCGCCGCCTCGACCGCCTGACGATCCACGCCCAGCCGCCGCGGATCGTCGACTTCTAGCCTTACTCGCGGCCCTCGACCCCGCGGACGAAGTGGATCAGCGTCCAGCGCTCCTCAGGGGTCAGGAGCTTGCCGAACGGCGGCATGCCGCCCAACCCGTTGGTCACGACCCAATAGAGCTGCCCGTCGCTCAGGCTCGCCACGCCGGGATTGGTGTAGTCGACCGGCGGCGTCTGGCCCGCGGCCTGGAAGTAGGGTGCCAGCTTGCCGTCGCCGCGCCCGTTCGGGCCGTGGCAGATCGCGCAGTTCACGCGGTACAGCTCGGCGCCGCGGGCCTGCGTAGCGGCGGTGCGCGGCACCGGGTTGGTCAGCCCGGCCGATTCCTGGATCGTGCGGGCCGGCTCGCCGCCGGTCGTGGGCACGGAGTTGGTTGGCGGCAGCAGGCGCGGCGGCTCCTGCCGCTTATAGTAGTCGGAGTAGTGCATCTCGGGGAAGTAGTCCACCGGGTACATTCCCGTGGTGTAGCAGGCGCCGGCCAGCGGCAGGAGCGCGGCCAGCAGCCAGGCGGCGCGTCGCCACCCGGAAATGGCCGCCGCCGGGCGGGTCCGCGCCGATCGGAGCGCGGCCAGCAGCAGCCGGGCAGGGCGCCGCGCCGCGGCCGGCGCCGGCACCCGGGTGAGGCCGAAGCTAATGCGCACGGTCCGGCTCCCTCTCGGCCCCGACGACGTCGACGGCGCCCGCCTGGCGCAGCAGGTCGCGGGCGGCGTCCACCTGGTCGCCCGCGGCCTTCACTTCCAGCCCGATCAGCCCGTCGCGCAGGATGCGGGGGTCGTAGCCCCGGTCCAGGCGGCGGGGCAGGCGCGACTCGAAGATCACGCCGAGGACGGTGAAGATCAACGCGCCGAGCATCGTCCCCTCGTACATCACGTTGATCATCGGCGGGATGGAGAGGATCGGCTTGCCGCCGGTGACGATCGGGAACGACATCTGGGTGCCGACCGTGATCAGCATCCCCACGGCGAAGCCGCAGGCCGCGCCCATCAAGGGGAAAACGTACAGGCGGTGGTGGATCTCGCGCTCGCCGAACGCCCCTTCCGGGAAGGGCGAGTCGGTGAGCACGTCCAGGTCGTGGTCGCGGAAGCCCGCCGCCCGCAGCGCGTCGACCCCGTCGGCGGTCGCCTCGGCGCTGCGGAACAGCCCGAGCACCGCCGTGCGTCGCGCCATCTCCCTGGCCATCGGCTCCCTCCCCCTACTCGCGCACCACGGCGGGCACCTTCACCCGTCCGATCTGCACCTCGGCCTTGATCGTCTGACCTTCCTTGATGTCGTAGAGCGGGATGATCGGGAAGAACTTCGCGAACAACAGCACGCCCAGCAGCACCAGGCCGAACGCCCACAGCGTCATCAGCCAGTCGGCCCAGGTCGGGCTGAAGGCGGTCCAGGAAAAGCTGAACGGCTGCTTGTAGGTTAGCGCCGGCACGATGATGATGAAGCGCTCCAGCCACATCCCCACGTTCACCAGCAGCGTCAGCCAGAGCATCGCGGTGATGTTGCGGCGCACCCGCCGGAAGAGGAACAGCGGCACCGGGATGAAAAAGCCCGCCAGCAGGAAGATCGGCGTCAGCACGTTGTAGGGGTAGACGAAGGTGCGCGAGAACTGCACGGCTACCTCGTCGGTCGCCCGCGAGTAGATGCCGAAGTAGAAGTCCATCCACCAGAAGTACAGCCAGCCGCAGGCGACGGGGATCAGCAGGCGGCCGATGGCGTCGAAGTGGTCGGGCGTGATGTACTTCTCCAGGCGGAACAGCCGCCGCATCAGCGCCATGATCGTCGCCACCGCCGACACGCCGGAGTGGACGGCGCCGGCGACGAAGTAGGGGGCGAACACCGTCGAGTGCCACCCCGGCACCAGCGCCACGGCGAAGTCCCAGGACACGATCGAGTGGACGGAGACGAACACCGGCAGGATCAGCGCCGAGAGGAGGATGCCCGCCAGCGCCTGCAGCCGCCACTGGCGCGTGGTGCCGCGGAAGCCGAGCGAGAGCACGGCGTACACCTTGCGCATCGTCCCCTTGGCGTACTCGCGGGCCACGGCCAGGTCGGGCAACAGGGCCACGTACAGGAACAGCGTGGAGCCCGTGAGATAGGTGAAGATGGCGCTGGGGTCCCAGATCAGCGGCGAGCGCACGTCCGGCCACACGCCGCGCCAGAAATCGTACGGGAAGGCCCAGTACATCGTCCGCCACTGGCGGCCGGTGTGCAGGAACGGAAACGTCGCCGCCGTGGCCAGCGAGAAGACGGTGAGCACCTCCGCCGCGCGGGTGACGGGGCGACGCCACTCGGCATGGACCAGGCGCAGGATCGCCGAAATCATCACGCCGGCGTGACTAATCCCGACCCAGAACACGAAGTTGGTGATCAGGAAGGCCCACATCGCCGGGCGGTCGATGCCCATCACCCCCACGCCGACCATGATCAGGAAGCCCGCCGTGACCAGCCCGGCGGTGATGAAGGTCACGAACACCAGCGACACGCCGAAGAACCACAGCGGCTTGTGCAGCGGGAAGTCCAGCAGGTCGCGGTTGATTTCTTTGGGCGTCAGGTCGCTGCGATCTTTCATAGTCTCACCACGGTTTGGCGATGACGAGTACGCGCGTGCGCAGGAAGGGGCGGATGGCGCGCAGCAGCAGCCCCTCGCGCAGCTCCCAGAGCGACAGCAGCGGCACCAGCCGCCAGGCGAGCAGGTAGACCAGCGCCGCGGCCGCGAAGCCGCCGACGATGATCGCCAGATCGGCCAGGTCGGGATAGTGGGTCGGCGGGACGACGGGCGGCGGCGGCGCGAACGGGTCGGGGATCGAGAAGGCCGACACGTACAGCCGCACGCGGTCGAAGAACAGGCCGATCAGGATCAGCACGCTCACCAGCGTCGCGCCGCCGATGCTGGTGCGCACGCGGTTCGCGATCAGCAGCACTAGCGGAATGAACAGCATCAGGAACACGCTGAGGATGAACGGCGTCAGGTACGGGCCGAAGTCGATCAGCAGCAGCACACGCTGCTCCCAGGGCTGGCGGCCGTACCAGGTGATGATGAAGTCGCTCCAGAAGAAATAGAACCAGAACAGCGTCAGCGCGAGCAGCAGCTTGGCCAGCGCCCAGAACTGGTCGACGCGCAGGTAGTCGGCCAGGCCGCCGAAGCGCCGCAACAGCGCGATGGTCACCACCAGCAGCGCCAGCGCCGTCTGGAAGCCGGTCACGATCGTGAAGGCGGGATAGACCGCCGAGCGCCAGCCCGGCACGAGGCTCATCGACAGGTCGCCAACCAGCAGGGTCATCGTGAACACGTAGTCGGCCAGGTACATCCCGCCGAGGATGATCTGCGCCGAGGTGACGACCCGCCACTGGCGGATCGTGCCCTGGAAGCCCAGCGCCAGGCGGGCCTCGCGCCGGCCGTGTCCCGGCGCCGCGCGGTCGCGGGCCGCGGCGAAGTCGGGCAGCGCCCCCACCCAGAGGTTCGCCAGCCCGATGGCAACGAGGATGACCATCGCCGCCAGATCCCAGCCCCACGGCGCGCCCGGCCAGTCGAACCAGATGTTGTTGCGGCCCAGGAGCGGCGGCATCGTGCCGAGCAGCGGCAGGAACATCAGCAGCGCGAGCAGCCCGACCGCGCCGTACAGGTCGGCCAGGCGCCGGAAGGGGAGCGCCCACTGGCCCTTGCCAAAGCGGCTGACCCAGGCGATCACCGGCACCGGCCCGGCCGCGCTCATGATGCAGATGAACGTCGCGGCGTAGTAGCCCCAGGCGGCGCGGTCGGCGAAGCCGCCGAGCAGCCGGACGACGACCCCGACGACGCCGAGCGCGGTGAGCACGGCCAGCACGAGCACGAGGAGCCAGTAGCCGCGCGTCGGCCGCTCCACCCAGCGCATCGCGTCGGCGGCGATCTCGGCCGGCGCCAGCGGGATCAGCTCGATCGGCGGGTGGCCCTCGGTGTGGCGCGCGCCGCGCTGCAGGCGCTCGGCGCCCATCGGCTCCGGCAGGACCACGCCCGCGCCGTCGCCGGCGGGCGCTGGCTCGACCGCCGGGGCCGCGGGAGCCGGCCGGCGCTCACTCGGCGGCGGCATTGGGATCGACCTTCTTCAGGTAGGTCACCGAGGGGGCGGTGCCCAGCTCGGCCAGCATCTGGTAATTGCGCCGGTCGCCGCGCAGCCGCGCCGCGCGGCTGTTCGGGTCGACCAGGTCGCCGAAGATCAGCGCACTCGTCGGGCAGGCCTGGGCGCAGGCGGTCTGGAACTCGCCGTCGCGGATCGCCCGTCCCTCGCGCGCCGCGGCGATCTCGGCGCGGCGGATACGCTGGACGCACATGTTGCACTTCTCCATCACGCCGCGGCTGCGCACGGTGACGTCCGGATTGAGCTGGTTGCGCAGCGACTCCGGCCACGACGGCTCGAAGAAGTTGAACATCCGCACCATGTACGGGCAGTTGTTCTGGCAGTAGCGCGTGCCCACGCAGCGGTTGAAGGTCTGGAAGTTCAGCCCCTCGGGCGAGTGGTAGGTGGCGTAGACGGGACAGACCGGCTCGCAGGGCGCGTTGCCGCAGTGCTGACAGAGGATCGGCAGGTAGCGCGCCTTGATGTTCGGGTACTCGCCCTCCCAGTAGCGCTCGACGCGGATCCAGACGAACGGACGGTAGGTCTCGTAGTCCTCGGCGGTGTTGATCGGGACGTTGTTCTCGGCCCAGCAGGCGGCCACGCAGGCCTGGCAGCCTGTGCAGCGATCGAGGTCGACGACGATGGTCCAGGCGTGCTCCTGCCCGACCTCGATCTTCGCCGGCGCGCTAGACCCGCCGTGACCGGTGCCGGGTGCGTTGGGACCAATCACCGACCGCGGGCCGGCGGTGTCCGGTGCGCCGGTCACTCGTGCCTCGTGGCCGGCGCTCGCTGAGCCGTGATCGGCTACCAGCCGCGGGTCACCGGCCGCTGTCCCGTCGCCCGATCCCGCGGCCTCGCGCGGCACGAGCCGCAGCGGGATCGGCTGCGACGATCCTCTCTGGTTCGCGTCGGCCATCCGGTCCTCCTGGGTTGTAGGGAATTGGGGGTGGGGATTGGGGTTCCCTTCCCTATCCCCTAACCCCTGGCTAGGCGCGCGTGATCTTGTAGAACTCGCTCTCCCCGGTCAGGTACGGCGGCCAGGTGCCCTCTAGCTTCGGGATGCGGCCGCGCCGGCCGGCCTTGCGCAGCCGCACGCGCGTCGCGGCCCAGGCCAGGGCGCCGGTCGTCGGCTCCGTCAGCGGCGCCAGGATCGCCAGCGCGTTGGCGCCCCGCCCGGCGGCGTAGCGGCCGAACGCGGTGTGCCCCTGGCCGAGGGGGATGCCGACCACGTCCGGCGGGATCGCCGGGTAGACGTACACAGGCACGTCGATCGCCCCCTGCGGCGACTCGACCGTCACCACGTCACGCTCGCTCACGCCGAGGCGGTCGGCCGTGGCCGGGTTTAGCTCCAGCCAGGTGCTCCAGGTCGCCGAGGTCATGGGGTCGGGCGTGGCCTGGGGCCAGGGCAGGTGGGCTGCCTCGCCGGCGCCGAGCGCCGGCGACGGATAGACCAGCAGGTGGTAGGGGAAGTCCGCCTCGTCGCCGGCGAACTGGGCCGCCTGCGGCGTCAGCGCCAGCGTGGGAGCCGTGGCGGCGCTCGGGCCGCTCGCGGCCGGATTCCACCAGCCGCCCTGCTGCAGGAGCGCGATCCAGAACGTCTCGAAGTCGGCGCCACCGCTCGGGTTGCCGCCCTGGCCCTGGAGCGGGCGGACCTGGTCGCGCAGCACGTCGCGCGTGCTGTCCCAGGGTAGCGCCTGACGCACCGCGCCGCCGAGCCGCGCCGCCAGGGCCAGCAGCGTGTCGGCGAACCCGCGCGTGTCCAGGAAGGGGTTCACCGCCGGCTGCTGGAAGGCAACGGCCGCGTAGCCCGGGCCCGGGTCCGGCACCTGGCTGCCCCAATCCTCAAGTCCGAGGTGGCTCGGCAGCACCACGTCGGCCAGCGCGGTCGTCTCGTCCGGGTAGCTGGACAGGCTGGCGATGTAGGGGACGCGTGCCAGCGCGTCACCGACGCCAAGCGCCGCCGGCAGCGCGTGGACCGGGTTGGCGCCATACACGAGGACGGCCGAGACCGGCCGCGGCGTGCCGCTGCGCAGCCGCTCGGCGAGCGCCTGCCAGTCGGCGAACGACGCGCCCTCGATCGTCGCCGCGTCCGGCAGGGGCGGTGCCGGATTGAAGCGGACGCCGCCCGCCACGCCCACGCTGCCGACGAGGTAGTTCAGCGCGTAGATCGCCTGCAGGTTGAACAGCCCGTTGGTCTGTGCTGCCGCCGCACCGCCGCCGATCGCTAGCGCCGGCCGCGTGCGGGCGAAGGCGCGGGCCAGGGCGCGGATGCGCTCGGCATCGACGCTGGTCGCGTCGGCCACGCGCTCCGGCGCGAACTGGCCGAGCGCCGCCGCGCCGCCTCCGCCGGTCAGCGCGCTGAGCGCGTTGGCCTGGCCCAGGCCCTCGGCGGCGATCACCTGGGCCAGCGCCAGCGCCAGAAGCCCCTCCGTGCCGGGCCGCACGGGCACCCACTCGTCGGCCGAGGCGCCGGTGGCCGACAGGCGGGGCTCGATCTGGACGAAGTAGCCACGCTGGCCCGGCCGCCCCTGGCGAAACTCGCCGTAGGCCACACCGTAGGCGACCGGTGCCAGCCAGGTGCCGAGGAAGTCGGCGCCGAACGAGAGCACGTAGGCGCTGTTGCGCAGGTCGAACAGCGGCAGGCGATCCTGGCCGAAGACGCGCGCGATCGCCGCCCGCTCGACGCCCCGCCCCAGCGGGTCGAGGGCGAGGTGCTGGGCGCCGGTCGCCTGGGCGAAGCCGGCGACGACGCGCGCCTGCGGCCCCGACAGCGGTCCGGTGAGGAGCAACACCTCGGCGCCGCGTCCCGCGTCGAGCAGCGGCCGCAAGTGGCCGGCCACGTCGTCGAGGGCCTGGTCCCAGGGCAGCGCCTCGTAGTCGTCGGCGCCGCGCTGGCCCCGCTGCCGTAGCGGGCCGGGGATGCGGTCCGGATGGTAGAGCGCCTGCACGCCGGCCTGGCCGCGGGCGCAGAGCTTGCCCTGGTTGGTGGGGAAGGCCGGATTGCCCTCGATCTTCTTGGCGCGGCCGTCCAGCACGCGCACGATCACGCCGCAGCCGGCGCCGCACTCGCGGCAGGTCGAGGCGTACCACTGGTCGAAGCCCGCCGGGGTGTCGGCCGGAATCTGGGCCGGGCTCTCGGCCTGCAGCTCGTGCAGCGGTGTGGCGCAGCCAACGGCCGCGCTGGCCACGACCGCTCAGCCCGCGGCCAGGAACTCGCGTCGCGTCAGGTCCATCGGCTCCCGCTTCCTCTCGAGACGGGGGTATGGGGGTGTCCCCCCTCTTAAACCCATCCCCTTGGGACTACATCAGTAGTGACAGGTGCTGCACTCGGTGGGCGCGTTCATCGTGCGGTGGCAGTCGATGCAGTCGCCCATTCGTAAGTTCCGGTAGTGGTAGACGCGGTCCATCGTCTCCACCGGGCCGTGGCAGGTCTGGCAGGCCACGCCCGCCCGGATGTGCGGCTCGTGCTTGAAGTGGACGTGGTCGGGCACGCGGTAGACGTGCGTCCAGTCGATCGGCGTGTTCGACGCCGCGGCCTCCCGCACCTTCTCCACCTCGGGATTGCCCAGCCCCGCCACCTGGTGGCAGAACATGCACTGCTGCACCGCCGGAATCGACGCGTTGTCGCCCTTGTCGGCGTTGCGGTGGCAGAACAGGCAGTCGATCTGCATCACCCCGGCGTGGATGGCGTGGCTGAAGGCCACCGGCTGCTCCGGCGCGATCTCCGACTGGATGTGGCGGTCGAACGCCGACATCGCCAGCAGGAACCACGCCAGCGCTACCGCCAGCACCACCACCAGCACCGGCCGCGCCACCAGCTACCTCCTGTTTCCCCTCGCGATCGACCGGGGGTGTGGGGGTGTCCCCCACTCAAACTCCCCCTTTCCCCGCGCCGGGGAGAGGGGGTGGGGGGAGAGGGGTCTCCTCACACCCAGAAGCGCGGGTAGATCCGCAAGAATACGGCCGCGTAGATCAACGCCACCTGCGCCAGCAGGTAGATGGCCGCGGCCGTCCCGACGGCCGCCACCAGGTACAGCGGCGGCCGCGCGAACCGCAGCCCGCGCGGGATGCTCTCCGTTTCCAGCAGCGACGGGATCATCCCGTGGCCGACGAGCATCGCCAGGGCCGCCACGACCGCGCACCCGGCCCACAGCCAGAGGTAGGTCAGGCCGCGGACCAGGGCCTCCCAGTCGGCCGTGGTGAGCATCTCCGGGCGAACAACGGGCTCCATGATCGCCCCTCAGATCAGGTAGAGCAGGGTGAACAGCACCACCCAGACGGCGTCGACGAAGTGCCAGTACAGCGTGCCGGCCTGGACCGGAAAGGCGTGCTCGCTCGAGAACGCCCCGCCCCACGCTCGCAGCAGCAGCACCAGCAGGAAGACGGCCCCGACGGCCACGTGCAGGCCGTGCAGTCCCGTGAGCGTGAAGAAGCAGGCGCCGTAGATGCTGCTCTGCGGCGTGAACGAGGCGTGCGTGTACTCCCAGCCCTGGCCAGCCAGGAACAGCAGGCCGAGGACGATGGTGGCGATGAAGCCCCCGCACAGCCGGCGGCGATCGTCGCGGTCCAGGCCGGTGTTCGCCCAGTGGGCGACGACGCCGCTGCCGAGGAGGATCGCCGTGTTGATGCTCGGCAGGAGCAGCTCACGGTGGGGCAGCGCCATCGGCTGCGAGGCCGGGCTGAGCCAGCGCAGGTAAATGTAGGCGGCGACCAGGTTCAGGAAGATCCAGGCCTCGGACAGCACGAACAGGGCGAAGCCCCACCAGTCGAGGCTCTTCCCGAACGGAGCCACGCGGTGCTGCGTGGCCGGGACCGCCGCGCCGCTCGCGCTCATCGAGGACCCCTCTCTCCCGGCCCCTCTCGCGGACGCGGGGAAAGGGGGGTATGGAGGTTGGGGGGCACCGCCACGCTCCCGCTAGGCCGGGACGACCGCACGGGTGCATGCCCCACGCCCACGCTCTCCCCCTCCCGCGACGGTGAGACGGGGGTGCGAGCAGTCGGCAGCGCTCGCGCGGTCCCGGCGCCGCGCTCGTCGCCGGCGCCGGGGGAGGGGGTCCGCGGGCGCTCGCTGAGCAGCCAGCCGAGGAGGGCGTAGACGGCGACCACGAGCCCGGCCACCATGAGCGCGACGTGGACGAGCACGCCGACCAGGACGGCGGCCAGCGACGCCGCCAGCAGCAGCGGCCAGTAGGTATGCTCCGGCAGCTCGGGCGTCGGCTCGCCCTCGGAGTAGGATGGGCCCGGGGGCGGCGGGCTAGGCTGGCCGCCATCCACCTCAGACCCGTGGGGAACACCGACCCGGCTGCCCGAGCGGCCGCGCTTCCAGTCGGGGTCCTCGGGGTGCTTCGCGTCCCAGAGCGGTCGCGCGCTGTGCACGGGCGGGTGGGTGATAAAGTTCCACGGCGGCGGGGGCGAGGTCGTCGCCCACTCCAGCGTCCAGGCGTCCCAGGGATCATTGCCCGCGCGCTGGCCGCCCCGCAGCGAGCGGAAGACGTTGATCAGGAAGACCAGCACGCCGATACCCAGGATCACCGCGCCCACGGTCTCGGCGAAGTTGATGATGTCCCAGCCCTGGTCGGGCGCGTAGGTGTACACGCGCCGCGGCATGCCCATCAGCCCCAGGAGGTGCATCGGCAAGAAGGTCAGGTTGAAGCCGAAGAAGGTCAGGACGACGTGCACGAGGCCGAGGCCCTCGCCGAGCCGCCGCCCGGTGATCTTCGGGAACCAGTAGTAGGTGCCGGCGAACACGGCGAGCATGCTGCCGCCAAACATGACGTAGTGCATGTGGGCGACGACGAAGTAGCTGTCCGTGGCTTGCCAGTCGAACGGCACGACGGCGACCATCACGCCGCTCAGGCCGCCGATGATGAAGTTGCCGATGAAGCCGATGGCGAAGTGCATCGCCGCGGTGAGGCGGATCGTGCCGTGCCACATCGTGGCGATCCAGTTGAAGATCTTGATCGCCGTCGGCACGGCAATGGTCATGCTCGAGGCGGCGAAGAAGACCTGCGCCGCCAGCGGCAGGCCGACGGCGAACATGTGGTGGGCCCAGACGGTGAAGGACAGGAAGCCGATCGCCACGCCCGAGTAGGCGACCATGTAGTAGCCGAACAGCGGCTTGCGCGAGAACACCGGCACGACCTCGGAGATGATGCCGAAGGCGGGGAGGATGAGGATGTACACCTCCGGGTGGCCGAAGCTCCAGAACAGATGCTGCCAGAGCAGCGGGTCGCCGCCGGCCGCCGCGCTGTAGAAGCCGGTCCCGAGGTGGCGGTCGAGGAACAGCAGCGCCGCGGCGACGGACAGGCTCGGCATGGCCAGTAGCGTGAGCACGGCGGTGACGAAGGTCATCCAGACGAACAGCGGCATGCGGCCGAACGACATGCCCGGCGCGCGCAGGCAGAGGATCGTCGTCAGGAAGTTGATCGAGCCGGCGATCGACGACACGCCGAGCAGCTCGAGCCCCAGGATCCAGAAGTCAATGTTGTGGTTCGGCGAGAAGGTCGTCACGGTGAGCGGCGCGTAGCTGAACCAGCCTGTATCGGGTGCCGCGCCGGCCAGGAAGCTGGCGTACAGGAACAGCCCACCGAACAGCAGCACCCAGTAGCTGAACATGTTCAGGCGCGGGAAGGCCATGTCCCGCGCGCCGATCATCAGCGGCACCAGGTAGTTCCCGAAGCCGACCAGGACCGGCATCATGAAGAGGAAGATCATCGTGGTGCCGTGCATCGTGAAGATCTGGTTGTAGGCGTCCGGGCCAAGCAAGGTGTTGTCGGCCACCGCGAGCTGCAGGCGCATCAGCAGCGCCTCGATGCCGCCGATGAGGAAGAAGGCGAAGGTCGTGCAGAGGTAGAGGATGCCGATCCGCTTGTGATCGGTCGTGCCGACCCAGGCCAGGAAGCGGCTCTGGGTCGCCGGCGCCACGGTGGCGATCGCTGTCGCGGCCATAGGGCCCCTCGTCCTCCTACTCGAGCTGCGCCAGGTAGGCCACCAGCGCGCTGATCGTGTCGCCGTCCAGGTGCAGGTCGGGCATGTCGGCGCCCGGCTTCACCGCCTGCGGGTCGATCAGCCAGCGCTCCAGGTTGGCCGCGCTGAACGGCAGCGCGCCCGCCGCGATCTCGGCGCGGCTGGCGACGTGCGTCAGGTCCGGCCCCACCGTGCCCTGGGCGGACGTGCCCTGGACGGTGTGGCAACCGCTGCAGGTCGACTCGAGGAAGATGCGCTGGCCGTTCTGGGCCTGCTGGTCGATGGGAGTATGGGCGGCCGCCTTCTGCGCCTGGACCCAGGCCGCGAACCGGTCCGGCGGGTCGGCGACGACCAGCAGCCGCATGTTGGCGTGCTGGATGCCGCAGAACTCGGCGCACTGGCCGCGGTAGACGCCCGCCTCGTCGGTGTGCAGGTAGAGGTGGTTGTGGTGGCCTGGGATGACGTCGGTCTTGCCGAACAGGCGCGGCACCCAGAAGCTGTGGATCACGTTGTCCGATTCGAGCTGTAGCTCGATCGTCTCGCCGACTGGCACGTGGGCCTCGTTGGCGGTGGTCACCTGCTGGTCCAGGTACTGGAACTCCCACCACCACTGGTGTCCGATGACCCGCACGTGCATCGTGGCCGCGGCGGCGTCCTCGGGCCGGATGACCTCGCGCACGGTGCGGACCGTGAGGATCAGGACGCCGATCAGTACCAGGGCGGGGATGGCGGTCCAGGCGATCTCGAGCGGCACGTTGCTCGCCACCTGCCGGGGGATCGGCGCGTCGGGGCCGGCGCGGAAGCGGAAGGCGCAGTAGAGGAGCAGCCCTGCGACGACGACGAAGACGAAGACGGCGATGGCGGTGATGATCCAGGTGAGCCAGAGGATCTCGCCGGCGCCGCGCGAGGCCGGGCTCATGACGGCCGGCGTCTCGATGCAGCCCGACGCGCCGCCGAGCGCGAGGAACAGCGCGAGCCAGCACGGCAGAGCGCCGGGGCGACGGGTCATCCGCTGCTACCTCGGCCAGGCGAAATTACAGGGATCACGGCCATCGTACCCGCCGCTCCCTGAACGTCCCCTACCCGCCGCGCCGCGGGGCCCTGAATAGCGCCTGAACGGCAGCCGCCGACGGGGCGAGCAGCGGAGCGTGCTGCCGGCACGATGGCACGCGCCTTGCAAGCGGCCGCGGCATCGTCGCACCGCCGGGCCAGCGCCGCGAGCGCGGCGGCTGTGCAGATGGCACACGGTCTGCAACCACCGGGGCGACGCCGTGATGATCTAATCACTGGCGGACCTGCCGGCGCTGTCGAGCGCCGGCGGCGACCGGCCCTGGGGGGGTCATGCAAGCAACCGACCAGCGACTCGCGACCGCCGGTCCGCGGGCGCCGGCGTGGGAGGCCAGCCCGGCCATCGGCGTCGGGCCGTCGGCTCGCCTCGCTCGCCAGTCCGTCCTGCTCTCGGGCCGCTTGCTCCTGATGGCGGCCATGCTGGTCGCCGTGTACGTGCTCGATCGGGCCGTCCTGGATTCGCAGAGCGTCACCTGGCTGGCCTACGCGCTGCCGGTGTTGCTCGCCCCGCGACTCGTCCCCTTGCCCCTGGTGCCGGTCGTGCTGGCGGCAGTCCTGGGACTGGGCTGGAGCGGCGTGCTGACGGACGGCCTGGGCAGTGAGGTGGCGCTGCTGGACCAGATCCTCAAGTCAGTGATGCTAGTGGCGGTAGGGCTGTACGCCGTGCGCGACGTGCAGCGAGAGCGCGAGCTGGAAGAGGCCAAGGCGCGGCTGCTGCGGCTGGTGTCGCACGAGCTGCGCACGCCGCTCCACCACATCAAGGGCTTCGCCTCGACGCTGCTGCAGCCGGACCTGGAGTGGGACGCGGCGACGCAGCGCGAGTGCCTGGAAGCCATTGAGCAGGGCGCCGACCGGCTGACGCGCCTGATCGAGGCGTTGCTGGACATGGCGCGCATTGCCGACGGGCGCCTCGAGCCACGGCGGCAGCCCTGCGCGCCCAGCGCCCTGGTTTCCACCGCGGCCCAGCTCGCCACCGACGCCCGGGTCGAGCATGCCCTGCAGATCGCCGTGCCGCCGACGCTACCGGCGGTGCTGGTGGACCCGATCCAGATCGAGCGCGTGCTGGTCAATCTCCTGAACAACGCGGCCAAGTACTCCCCGGCCGGGAGCCCCATCGCCGTCAGCGCCCGCGTCGAGGGCCACGCCGTGGTGATCCGCGTTGCCGACCAGGGCGTGGGCGTGGGAGGGCGCGAGCGGCGGCGGATCTTCAAGCGCTTCCAGCGCGGCAGGGCGGCCAACCAGAGCCGCGCGCCCGGCGCCGGACTGGGGCTCGCCATCGCCCACGAGCTGCTGGCGGCCCAGGACGGCAAGATCTGGGTCGAGCCGAACACGCCGCGCGGGAGTGTGTTCGCGGTGAGCCTGCCGCTAGCGTAGTCGTCAGCCGTCAGCCATCAGCGATCAGCTACGGACCGACGGCTGACGGCTGATAGCGGAGAGCTGACGGCTACTGGGGGAAGAGCGATGCCGACGCGCACACGAGTGCTCGTCGTCGACGACGAGCGCCAGACCACGCGCTACCTGTCGCTGAACTTGAAGGCCCGCGGCTACGACGTGCTCGTCGCCGCCGACGGCTGCGAGGCGCTGAAGCTCGCCGACGAGAACAACCTCGACTTCGTGCTCCTGGACCTCGGCATCCCCGGACCGGACGGCTTCGCCGTCCTCCGGGCCCTGCGGCGCTGGACCGACGTGCCGGTGGTCGTGATCTCGGCGCGCGGCCAGGAGCGCGACAAGGTCCGCGCCCTCGATCTGGGCGCGGACGACTACCTGACCAAGCCGTTCGGCGTGCAGGAGCTCCTGGCGCGCGTGCGCGCCCACCTCCGCCGCGCCGAGGGGCAGGGTAGCGGGCCACGGCCGCCGTTCGAGCTCGGCGACCTGCGCATCGACTTCGCCAGCCGCCAGGTCCGCGTGGCGGGCCGCCCGGTCCGCCTGACGCCGACCGAGTACGGACTGCTTGAGCAGCTCGCCCTGGCCAACGGCCGCGTGCTCACCCACACGACGCTGCTGCAGCGGGTGTGGGGGCCGGACTACCGCGACGAGGCCGACTACCTCTGGGCCTACGTCAGCCGGCTGCGCCGCAAGCTGGAGGAGCAGCCCGACCACCCGCGCTACATCCTCACCGAGCCCGGCGTCGGCTACCGCCTCGCCACCCCCGACGAGCTCGGCTGAGCGCCCCACACGCTTTCAGGCGGCGTTCAGGCAGGCCGAGCGTCCATCTAGCCGCCGACCAGGGGCGGCCCGGCATACTTCCTCTAAGACAAATCTAAAGGTAAGCTGTATCTTAAGGGACGTCACGCTGCCAGGTGGCGCCCCGAGGCAGGCGTGGCGAGGTTTTGCTGGGTGTTGGGAGCTCCCAACACCCAGCAAGTGACTACGGGCGTTGTCAGCCGCCGACCGCCGGGAGAAAGGATCGTGAGCGCGATCACCGAGCAGCGCCTGGCCGGAGACACGTCCCGTCGCTCCGCCGTCGTCGTACTGGCCCAACTGCGCTACGGCTTCGACCGCCGCACGGCGGAGGGGCTAGCTTTCCTGCGCTGGTTGTGCGAGACGGGACGGCTCGACGGCGACGGGCGGGCCACGGACTAGCACATGCTGCTCGGCGAGAGTGCCGCAGCGGTGACTGGCTACGCGACGCCGACGGCCTGCCTGGGAGAGAGCATGGGACGGCCGGCCGTAGCGATCGTGAGCGATGACGACGTCTCGCTCGCCCTGATCCACCTCAACCTGGCGCGGCGAGGCTACCCGGTCCTGGTCGCGCTCGTCGTCCACGTCGAGCAGGGCTGGCAGCCGCTGCGCCCGCCCGACCTGTTGCTGGTCGACCTCACGGCCCCTGAGCCCGCCTGCTGGGAGCAAGCGGCCTGGCTACGGGAGCAGCCATGGGCGCGGGGCGCCCGCCTGATCGTCCTCAACGCCTGCTGGCGGGACGCGGAATGGCTGCGGCGCCTCGGCGCACATACCCACCTGCGCAAGCCGTTCGCCGTTGAGCAGCTCGTTACCGCGGTCGAGGCGGCTCTCGCCACGCCGCCCTGACCACGGTGCGGCGGTCCCCGCCGGCGTGCCCCCGCCGTGCGGTAGGTGGCAGGGGCACGACGAGCGGTCTAAGATCACGGTATCGAGTGCCGGAGGACGATTCGTGACCTCGTATCCCCCGATCGCCGACTACGCGATCATCGGCGACTGCCATACGGCGGCGCTGGTTTCACGGCAGGGCTCGATCGACTGGTATTGCCCGGACCGCTATGACGGGCCGGCGGTGTTCTGCCGACTGCTGGACTGGGCGAAGGGCGGCTACCTGAGCCTGGCTCCTGCGGGCGACTACTCGGCCCACCGGCAGTACCGCGGTCCCACGAACGTCCTGGACACGACCTTCACGGCCGCCGGCGGCCGGGTGCGCCTAACCGACCTGATGCCCGTCCACCGGCGACAGGAGAGCCGCCGCGGCTACGACGTCGGTCGGGCCCATCGCCTGCTGCGGCTGGTCGAGGGGCTGGACGGCACGGTGGACCTCGAGCTGCGCTTTCGTCCCACCTTCGACTATGCCCGCTCACGAGCATCGATCGCGCCGTGCGACGGCGGCGCCGTGGCCGACGACGGCCAGTGCTACCTGGCGCTCGCCTGCGCGGGCGTGGGACTCGAGCCGGACGGGGACGGGGGGCTCCGCGGGCGGCTCCGGGTGCGGGCCGGCGAGCGGCGCTGGATCGCCCTCACCGACACCGACGACGCAGCGTCTGCCCGGGCAGCGCTGGCCCCGGGCGACTTCGCCGGCGAGCTGGCGCGCACCCTCGACTACTGGCAGGACTGGGCGAAGACGTGCACCTACCAGGGGCTCTACCGCGACCAGGTGCTGCGCAGCGTTCTAACCCTGAAGCTGCTCATCTACGAGCCCACCGGCGCCGTCGTGGCCGCCCCGACGACCTCGCTGCCCGAGGATCTGGGCGGCGCCCGCAACTGGGACTACCGTTATACCTGGCTGCGCGACTCGACGATGATCCTCTACGCGCTGCTGACCGTCGGCTACCGCGAGGAGGCCAAGGACTTCTTCGCCTGGCTCGAGCGGACCTGCGGTAACGATCCCACGCGCATGCCGCAGATCATGTACGGCATCGACGGCCGGCGCGACCTGCCGGAGATCGCGCTCCCCAACCTGGACGGCTACGCCGGCTCGCGGCCGGTGCGGATCGGCAACGCCGCCGCCAGCCAGCGCCAGCTCGATATCTTCGGCGAAGTGCTGATGGCCGCCTACCTGAACTTCCGTCACGAGGGGACGCCCGGCGGGCGCGGCGAGCGGTCCGCGGACCGCGACGCGCACGACGCGGAGCCGCTGGCGCCCGATACCTGGGCCCTCCTGCGCGGCCTGGTCGAGCAGGCGGCCAAGCACTGGCCGGAGCCAGACCGCGGCATCTGGGAAGTGCGCGGCGGGCCGCAGCAGTTCCTCTACTCCAAGCTAATGTGCTGGGCCGCGCTGGACCGGGGCATTCGCCTCGCCGAGGAAGGCGGGCTCGAGGCGCCGCTCGACGACTGGCGGCGCACCCGCGACGCGATCCGGCAGGCGATCCTCGAGCGCGGCTACGACGCCAAGCTCGGCGCCTTCACCCAGGCGTTCGGGAGCAGCGCGCTCGACGCCAGCGCGCTGGCCATTCCGCGGATCGGCTTCCTGGCCGCCACGGACCCGCGGGTGCGCTCGACCGTCGAGCGGATTCGCGCCGCGCTGACCCGCAACGGTCTGGTGGACCGCTACCATACCGCCGACGGGCTGCCGGGCAGCGAGGCCAGCTTCACGCTGTGTACCTTCTGGCTGGTGGACGCGCTGGCGCTCGTCGGCCGCATCGACGAGGCCCGCGCCCTGTACGAGCACGTCGTGAGCTACGCCAACGACGTGGGGTTGCTCTCCGAGGAGATCGCGCCGCACGCGGGCCTGCTCCTCGGCAACTTCCCCCAGGGCTTCACGCACCTGGCGCTGGTCGGCTCGGCCGTGAACCTGGCCAAGGCCGCGAAGCACGGCGCCGAGGACCAGCCCGAGAACGAGGCCCAGCGCGCCGGCCGCGCAAAGCGCGCGGCGTCCGAGGGCCAATCCGCCGGCGCGGCCCGCTGAGCTATCCGCCGCGCCGGCCCGGTACGCCGGTCGTGTGGATGCTCTGCCCTCGGCAGAGCATCCACACGCCTGTGAGCTCTTCTTATACCAATTCGCTATGAGGTGACCATAAATGGCGTGAGTGCGTCGGTGATCCAGGCCCAGCCAGTGAGCCGGCGTACGCGGCCCGGATCGGCCGCCAGCGCCTGCAACTCGTGTT
>Ga0070739_10002102_pt1 | contig 27590 bp, 28 predicted proteins | sample Coa_R1_7_FD_66445 | JGI IMG/M metagenome (GOLD analysis project Ga0070739, IMG submission 66445) | Surface soil microbial communities from Centralia Pennsylvania, which are recovering from an underground coalmine fire - Coalmine... | ecosystem: Environmental > Terrestrial > Soil > Unclassified ...
AATGGAGATCGCCGCGGTAGCAGCGCCGGTCCCGGATGCAGGGAGGTATGATAAGGTATGATATCCGGGCCAGCGCGTGCTATGGAGGTCCAGGATGCGCCGTACCATTTACCTGCCTGACGAGCTAGGTCGCCTGGTTGAGGAGTACCTGCGCGAGCATCCTGACGTGACCCTCTCGGCCCTGGTCCGAGAGGCGCTCGAGCAGAAGCTTATTCCCCGTGACCCACGCGCCATCCTCAAGCTCGCCGGACTGGTGACGCAAGCATCTACGTCTGCATGCGATCGAGCCGAGGATCAGTTTACCCGCCGTGAGCGTTGAGTTCTCTGACGGAATCGTACTGGACGCTGGGCCGCTGATTGCCCTACTCCATGAGCGAGACGCCGAGCACTCAATCGCGGTAGATGGGTTCCGGCAGCTCCTGGAGGCTCGCAGGCGACTGATTGCACCGCTGCCGATCGTGTTCGAAGTCTACAAGTGGTTGCTGTATAACGCTCATCCCGCGCTGGCGCATCTCGGTCTCCAGCAGATGCGTGAGAGCCTGGACGTCTTCTATCCGGGTGAAACCGACCTCGACGAGGTGACCGACGTCCTCGCCGCGCTGCCGACCTGGAATGGCTCGCTGGAAGACGCCCTGGTCGCTCTCCTGGCGCTGCGGCTGGACGTGCCCGTCTGGACGATGAACTACCGCGACTTATCGGCCTTCCGCAACCTGCGCTTCTGGGCGCCGGCCACGGTCTGAGGAAGCGCGTCGCCGTCGGTATCGCGCGACCGCGCAGGCGGCGTGACTCGCGATCAAGGACGGCTCGCGATTGGGACCAGGGGCAGGACGTCGCGGATGGCGCGCTCGATCTGGACGAGCGGGTCCCAGGAGGCGAAGCGGAGGATGAGGGTGCGCGCGCCAGCGGCGAGGTACTCGCCGAGCTTGCGCGCGACCACTTCCGGCGGACCGTAGCTCACCCAGGCTTCCATGCGCGCTGGCGTCGTGTTCGTCGTGTAATAGTGGTCGAGGAACTGCTTCGCCTCGGCATAGGCGCGCGCGGCGTCGTCGTCGACGTTCACCATGTGGTGCACCGCCGTGTGCAGGTCGGCGGGGTCGCGCCCCGCGTCGCGGGTGTAGGCGCCGAGCTGCTCCCACCAGACTCGGTACTGCGCGGCGGAGCCGATGTCGGCCATCCAGCCGTCGGCGAGCCGCGCCACCCGCCGCAGGCCCCGCTCCACCAGGTGCGGCCGGGCGGACAGGCTCGGGCTGCTGGCGAGCCAGATCGGCGGGCAGGGCTGCTGGGCCGGCTTCGGTTCGAGGGTGACGTCGTCAAAATGGTAGTACTGGCCGTGGTGCGTCACGTGGTCCTCGGTCCACAGGCGGCGCAGGATGGCGATGCCCTCCTCGAGGCGACCCACGCGCGTCGCCGGGTCGACGCCGAGCGCGGCGTACTCGCGCTGGAACTCGCCGCCCGCGCCGGGCGTGGCGCTGCCGATGCAGGGGACGAGGATCGTGCGGCCGCCGGCGATGACGTCGAGGCTGGCCCACTGCTGGGCGAACAGCAGCGGCTGGCGCAGCGGGAAGCTGGCCATGCAGGCGGGGCCGAGCAGCACGCGGCGCGTGCGGCCGGCCAGCGCGGCGAGCAGGGCGACCGACTCCAGGCGCGGCTTGGCCAGTACACTGTCGCCGACCCAGACCGAGTCGAACTGGCCGCTCGCCTCGGCCAGCTCAGTCATCGCCAGCATCTGCTCGACGGTGATCGCGCCGAACAGCACGCCGCGGTTGGGCAGCGAGAGGCCGAACGGCCCCGGGCGGCGATCGGACATCATCCTCCTCCCGTCATCCCCTCCAGATCCGCGAGCATCGCCAGGTAGGCGGCGCGGGCCTCGGCGAGCGAGACGGCCTGGAAACGCAGCGCGGCGCCGGGGGCGAGCTGAGCGACCAGCGAGAGGTCGGCCTGAATCACGGTGGCGATCAGCGGGTAGCCGCCCGTCGCCTGGTGATCGCTGAGGAGGATGATCGGCTGGCCGTCGCCCGGCACCTGGACGCCGCCGAGCGGCATGCCGCCCGAGACCAGGTCGGCCGGCTCGCGGCGAGCCAGGCGCGGCCCGGCCAGCCGGTAGCCCATACGGTCGGAGTCCGGCGCGACGGCGTAGCTCGCCGTGAGCAGCGTCTCGACGGCCTCCGGCGGGAAGCGGTCGTCGTGCGGCCCGAGGAGCACCCGCACGGTCGGCTCGGGCGAGACGGGCGGCCGACACTCGGGCGGTAGGGTGCGCCCGGCCAGGCGGGCGATGTCCGCCGCGGCGGGGCCGAGGTCGAGCCGGTCGCCGGCCTTCAGCGCGCGGCCGCCGTAGCCGCCGAACCCGCCGCGCAGGTAGGTCGAGCGCGAGCCGAGCACCGGCGGCACGTCGACGCCGCCGGCGACGGCCAGATAGGCCCGTAGACCGCTCCGGCGCCGCCCGAACTTGAGCGTCGCGCCAGCGGGCACGGCGCAGGCCGTCCAGCCGGGGACCACGGTCCCGTCGACGGTGGGGCTCAGGTCGGCGCCGGTGACGGCGATCAGGCTGTTGCGGTGGAAACGGATCGTCGGGCCGGCGAAGGTGATCTCGAGGCCGGCCGCGTCCGGCGCGTTGCCGACGAGCAGGTTCGCGGCGCGGGCGGCGAAGGGGTCCATCGGGCCGGAGCGCGGCACGCCGTAGCGCGCGTAGCCCCAGCGCCCCTGGTCCTGGACGAGGGTCTGGAGGCCGCCGGCGGCGATCTCCAGCGCCGCGTCGGGCGAGGCGACGGGCGGCGGAGCGTCTCCGCCGGCGCCATTCCCGCCAAAGTCGGCCTGCTCGACCGGAACGAACTCGACCTCGTCGCCGGGACTGAAGTAGGCCGGCGGATCCTGGAAAGGGTCGAACAGGCGCAGGGGGGTGCGGCCGAGCAGGCTCCAGCCGCCGGGCGCGGTCAGCGCGTAGATGACGGTCTGGCCGCCGGCGATGGCGACGGAGCCCTGGGGCACGCTCGTCCGCGGCGTGGCGAGGCGGGGCACCGCCAGCGCGGCCGGCAGGTCGCCCATGTAGGGGTGCCCGGGGACGAAGCCCAGCATGTACACGCGCTGCCGCGCGCCCGCGTGGAGGCGGACGACCTCCTCCTCCGACAGGCCCGTCTGCGCGGCGACGCGCGGCAGGTCTGGCCCGTACTCGCCGCCGTAGACCGTGGGCACCTGGCGCCGGCGGCTGGCGCGAGCGCCGGCCGGCGCCGGCTGGGCCAGCGCCGCGCGGATCGCCGCCTCGACGGCGGCGGGAGACACGGCGGCCGGATCGTACTCGACGAGGAGCGAAGCGTAGCCGGGCGTGAGGTCGGCCACCCAGGGCACCGCGTCGAGGGCGCCGGTCAGGGCGTGCACGCGCTCGTTCAGCGCGGAATCGACGCGGTCGCCGAGGACGACGAGGACGGCGGCCTCGCCGGCCGGCACCAGCCGCGGGGGCGAGTCGAGCGGCGGCTCGCCGCGCGCGTCGCTCACGGGCTACTCCCCTCAGATTTCTTACGGAACCGGGCAGACCCGGTGTGAGCCGCATGCTCGCAGCAGGTCTCGAAAGCGTATCTCAGGCCGGCGCGGCCAGCAGGTCGCGGACCGGCCGCACGGCGACGCCGGCCGCTTCCAGGCGCACGCGCGTCGTGGCCAGAATCGTCGGGGCGCCGGGGGTGTCGCCGTGGAAGCAGATGCTCTGCGCCCGCAGCGGGATGACCGTGCCGTCGTGGGCGACGGCGCTGCCCTCGCGCACGATGCGGAGCACCTGCTGGGCAGCGGCGTCCGGATCGGTGATCAGCGAGCCGGCGATGGCGCGGCTCTGGAGCGTGCCGTCCGGGTTGTAGCGCCGGTCGGCGAAGGCCTCGGGCACGAAGCGCAGGCCGGCGTCGGCGGCCGCCTCGGCGAACGGGCGCGAGCTGGCCAGGGCGACGAGCGGGATGGCGCGGCTGAAGCGGGCCGTGGCGCGGGCGATGGCGCGGGCCAGGGCCGGGTCCTCGGCAGCCTGGTTGTAGAGCATGCCGTGGGCCTTGACGTGCTCGAGCTCGACGCCGTGGGCGCGGCAGAAGCCGTACAGCGCGCCGATCTGGTAGAGCACGAACTGCTCGACCTCCTCGGGCGGGAAGCTCATCGCCCGCCGGCCGAAGCCCTGCAGGTCCGGATAGCCGGGCTGGGCGCCGACGGCAACGCCGGCCTGCTTGCAGAGGGCGACAGTGCGGTCCATTACCGTGAAGTCGCCAGCGTGCAGGCCGCAGGCGAGGTTGGCGCTGGTGATGTGGCGGGCCATCGCGGCGTCGTCGCCGAGCACCCAGTGGCCGAAGCTCTCGCCCATGTCGCTGTTGAAGTCGACGGAGAGGATCGTCTCAGCCATCTGCCCTGTCCTCGCTGTTCAGATCGGTGATGAACATGCAGCCGGGCGCGTGGGTGATCATCAGCTCGATCCGCGCCGCCTCGGCCGCAGCCTGCGGCGTCACGCCGCAAGGCCAGAACACGGGGACCTCGCCGGGCCGCAGCGGCACGGGGTCGCCGTAGTCCGGCCGCGCCAGGTCGGCGATGCCGAGGGCGGCGGGGTCGCCGACCTGGACCGGCGCGCCGTGCGCCCTGGGGTAGCGCGCGGTGGTCGCCGCCGCCCGCTCGACCAGGTCCGTCGCGACCGGGCGCATTGACACGACCAGCGGGCCGTGGAATGGGCCGACCGGCTGGCAGGGGCGGTTGGTGCGGTACATGCTGACGGCCGTGCCCTGCTCGACGTAGCGCAGCGGCACTCCCGCCCGCAGGAGAGCGGCGTCGGCGGTGTAGCTGCAGCCGAGCAGGAAGCCGACGAAGTCGGCGCGCCACAGGCGCGCGAGGTCGTCGACCTCCTCGGCCAGCGTGCCGTGGCGGTAGACGCGGTAGCGGGGCACGTCGACGCGCAGGTCAGCGCCGGGCGCGACGGCGCGCGGCTCCGGCGAGCCGGGCGCGGTGACGTCGAGCAGGGGACAGGGCCCCGGGTTCAGCGCGCAGAAGCGCTGGAAGTCGTCGGCCAGCGCCGCCGGCAGGATCACCAGGTTCGCCTGCTCGTAGCCGATCGCCATGCCGGCGGTCGTGCGCCGCCAGCGGCCGGCGCGGATCAGGGCGCGCGCCTCTGCGCCGCTCAGGCGTGCGACGTCGACGGGCTCGGGCGCCGCTGGTTCGGTCATCGCCAGACCTCCACTGCTCAGGGGATACGCGATGAGCGGGTCTGCCGGCAAGGCTGTGCGCCGGCTCGCGCGTAGCCTGGTCGCCGGATCGTCTGGCTCGGCGGCGCGGTCTGCCGGCGAGCGGCGGGGCTCTGTGAGGCCGGTCGAGTCGCCGCCCGGCGCGGCGAGGCGGAGTGGGGGCGCGGGTGCGCGCGTAGCCGGGCCGCTGGATTGACACGGCCGTGCGGGGAGCGACATCCTTGGCCGGCGCGGCCGTGGTGCCGCGGGGAGGCGCGGTGCCCCACTCGCCGTTCGCGCGTAAGCCGGTGGGCGCCTACTTCGCCGAGGCCCGCGCCGACGCCGCGCTGCGCCGTGCGCTCGGCGCGGTCGACGTGCTGGTGATCGGCATCGGCGCCATCGTCGGCGCGGGCATCTTCGTCCTGGTCGGCGTCGCGGCGCGCCAGGCCGGCCCGGCGGTGCTGCTCTCGTTCTTGCTAGCGGCGGTCGCCTGCGCCTTCGCCGCCCTCTGCTACGCCGAGCTGGCCGCGGCGCTGCCCGCCTCCGGCAGCGCCTACTCCTACGCCTACGCCGCGCTCGGCGAGATCGTTGCCTGGCTCGTCGGCTGGAACCTCGTCCTCGAGTACACGCTGGGTGCCAGCCTCGTCGCCAGCGGCTGGTCGGGCTACTGCCGCAGCGTGCTGGCCGGCGTCGGGCTGGCGCTACCGGCCTCGCTCGCCAACAACGCCTGGAGCGCGCCCGGCGGCGTAATCGACCTGCCGGCGGTGGCGATCGTCGTCGGCCTGACGGTGCCGGTGCTAATCGGCATCCGCGAGAGCGCGACCTTCACCCGCGCTATGGTCGCGCTCAAGATCAGCATCGTGCTGGTGGTGACCGTCGTCGGCGCCTTCCACGTCCGTCCCGCGAACTGGCAGCCGTTCGCGCCACTGGGGCCGTTCGCCGTGCTCCACGCCGCGGCGCTGGTCTTCCTGGCCTACGTCGGCTTCGACGTCGCCTCGACCACGGCCTGCGAGGTCCGCGACCCGCGCCGCGATCTGCCGGTCGGCATCCTCGGGTCGCTGCTAATCAGCGCGCTGCTCTACGCCGGCATGGTCGTCGTGCTCACCGGCATGGTGCCCTACGACCAGATTGACGCGGCGAGCCCGATCGACAGCGCGTTCCAGGCGGCCGGGCTCGGCGCGATCGGCACGATCATCACCGCCGGCGCGCTGGTCGGCCTGACCAGCGTCCTGGTCGCGCTGCTGATCGGCCAGCCGCGGATCTTCTTCGCCATGGCCCACGACGGGCTGCTGCCGCCGCGCGCCGCCGCCGTCCACCCGCGCTTCCAGACCCCTGTGGTCACCACCCTCGTCAGCGGCGTGGTCATCGCGCTCGCGGCCGGGCTGGTGCCGATCGAGGACCTGGCGAACATGACCTCGATCGGCACGCTGCTGGCGTTCGCCGCGGTGTGCTCTGCCGTGCCCATCCTCCGCTGGCGGGCGCCCGACCTGTCCCGCGGGTTCCGCTGTCCGGGCTCGCCCGCCGTGCCGCTGCTCGGCACGGCGATCTGCCTGGCGCTGACACTGCAGCTCGATCCGGCGACCTGGGTGCGCCTGGTGATCTGGACGGCGATCGGCCTCGCCATCTACTTCGGCTACGGCCGCCAGCACAGCCGGCTAGAGGGGGCGCCGGCCGGACCTGGTGCCGACGAGACCTGAAATCCGGGGCGCGAGCCGCCGACGCACGCCACCGCTTGCTAACCACGCTTGGAGCGCCTGGCGAAGCCGGGAACCCGTGCTGTGAGCCTGTGGCTCACAGCACGGGTTGATAGCTCCTCTTAGCCGCGCTGCTGCAGCGCCGCCCGGACGCGGCTGACAGTGAAGGGCACGCGGCGCAGGCGGACGCCGGTGGCGTCGAAGATAGCGTTGGCGATGGCCGCCGCGGTGGGGATCGTCGCCGACTCGCCGGCGCCCGCCGCGCCGACGTCTGGGCGGTCGATCAGGATGACCTCCACCTCGGGGACGTCCTCGAAGGTGAGGATCGGGTAGGTGCGCCAGTCGACGCTGGTGACGCCCGAGCGGTCGAACGCGACCTCCTCGAACAGCGTGCGGCTGAGCGACTGGAGGGTGTTGCCCTCGACCTGGTTCCGCACGCCGTCCGGGTTGACGATCAGGCCGCAGTCGTGGGCCACGACCATCCGCTTGACCTGCACCTCGCCGCTGTCCTGGTTCACCTCGACTTCGGCGACGGTGGCGATCCAGGTGTGCCCGAGCTGCGGGTTCGCCCCGTACTCGCCGAGGGCCAGGCCGCGGCCGGCCACGACTCCCGTCCGGCTCGCGTCGCGGCGCGGCGAGGGGCGCGTGTCCCAGCCGGCGCGGTCGACCGCCGCCCGCAGCGCGTCGATCGCCCGCTGGTCGCTCAGGTGGCGCAGGCGGAACTCGACCGGATCGGCGCCCGCCGCTGCCGCCAGCTCGTCCATGAACGACTCGGCGGCGAAGGCGCTGAGCATCGCGCCGAGGCTGCGGTTGTTGCCGTAGCGCAGCAGCGCGCGGTCCTGGGCGTGCAGCACGTAGCGCGTGTTGGCGAAGTCGTAGAACTTCGGCGTGTCGTCGCCGACGAAGACGGGATCGAGCGGGATCACCCAGTTGCCCGTCTGGTCGCCGAGCAGCGCCTGGCCGGTGTGGCGGGCCGACCAGCTCTGCCAGTCGTAGGCCACCACCTTGCCGTCGGCGTCGAGCCCGGCCTGCAGGTCGAACAGCATCGGCGTGTTGTAGTGGTCCCAGCCGTGCTCGTCGTGGCGCATCCACTGCACGCGCACCGGCCGGCCGACGGCCTGCGAGAGCAGCGCGGCGTCGAGGGCCGCGTCGTCGGTGGTATAGCGCCCGTAGCAGCCCGAGCCCTCGGTGTAGATGACGCGGACGGCGTCCTCGGGCAGGTCCAGCCAGGTCGCCAGGTCCTTCGCCAGGCCGTGCGGGTGCTGGGTGCCGGACCAGACCGTGGCGCGGTCCGCGCGTACGTCGGCGACGCCGCAGCTCGGGCCCATCATGGCGTGGCTCTGGAAGGGGAACTCGTAGGTAGCCCGGACCAGCTTCGCCGCGCCGCCGAGCGCCGCCGCGACGTCGCCGCTCGCAGCGAGCGTCTTGTCCTCGCTCGGGGTGCGGCGCACGATGTCGAACAGGTCGGCCTGGTCCGGGAGGCCCGTCGGATCGGACCAGGTGACGCGGAGCTGCTTCGCCGCCTCGATCGCCTGCTCCTCGCGCTCGGCGACGACGCCCACGAGGTTGCCTTTCACGACCACCTGCACCACCCCTGGCAGATCGCGCACGGAGTCCTGGTCGACGCCGACCAGCGTCGCGCCGGACTGCGGCGTCGGCCGGACCACGCGGCCGTGCAGCATGCCGGGCAGGCGGACGTTCTGGACGTACTCGAAGCTGCCGGTCATCTTGGCGGGGATGTCGAGGCGCGGGATCGGCTGGCCGACGATGGTGTAGTCGGCGGGGCGCTTTGGCTCCGCCGTGCCGGTCATCTCCAGTTCGAAGCGCCGCCCGCCGACCAGCGCGCCGTAGGAGACGGTGCGCGACGGGTCGCCGGCCACGCTGACCACGCCGTCGCGCACCGCGAGCGCGTCGGCCGGGACGCCGAGGCGGTCCGACGCCAGGCGCAGGAGCGCCTGCCGCGCCTCGGCCGCCGCCTTGCGCACCTGCAGGCCGCCCTGCGAGATCGACAGGCTGCCGACCGTGCGACCCTGGTCGGGGGAGACGGCCGTATCGCCCTGGACGACGCGCATGCTGCCGAACGGCACGTTCAACTCCTCGGCGGCGATCTGGGCGAGCGCCGTCTCGACGCCGGTGCCAAGGTCGACCTTGCCGGTGAACAGGGTGACGCTGCCGTCCGCGGCGATAGCGAGCCAGGAGTCGAGCGACTGCGCGGCGCCGGCCTCCTGGGCCCGGGCGGCGGCCGGCGCGCCGAGCCGCGCCGGGCCGGCCAGGCTGAAGGCGACGACGAGCACGCCGCTGCCCTTGAGGAACGTCCGGCGCGAGACGGCGCCGTCGGCCCGCAGGCGGCGCTGGCCGCTGGATGGGACGCTGGACCGCGACCTGGCGCTCATGCCCTCTGCTCCTCGGCGTAGCGGCTGACGGCGCGGAGGATGCGCAGGTGCGTGGCGCACCGGCACAGGTTCCGCGACAGCGCCCGCCGGATGGCCGCGTCGTCGGCGTTCGGGTTGGCGTCCAGGAACGCCTTGGCGGTCATGATCATCCCGTTGATGCAGTAGCCGCACTGAGCGGCCTGCTCGTCGATGAACGCCTGCTGGATCGGGTGGGGGTTGTCGACGGTGCCCAGGCCCTCCAGCGTGGTCACCTCGGCACCCACGGCCCGCGACACGGGCGTGACGCAGGAGCGCACGGACCGGCCGTTCATGATCACGGTACAGGCGCCGCACTGGTTGAGGCCACAGCCGAACTTCGGGCCGTTCAGCTCGAGGTCGTTGCGCAGCACGTACAGCAGCGGCGTGTCCGGCTCCACGTCGACCGTGTACGAGCGGCCATTTACCGAGAGATTCAGCGCGCTCACACTCTCCTCCCATCGGTCGGGCCGGGCGCGCGGCCCGGTCGGCGCACCGGGATCGCGCGCCCGCGCCGGCTGGCCAGAACGACTGGCTGGCAACGTTGACTCAGCGTAGCACGGCGCTCGGGGCCATGCAACGCCGCCGGGACCGTGTCAAAGACGGGCCGCTGAGGGGTGACCGTGGCCGCCCACGGCGGACTGTCCAGGATGATCTACTACCGCGTGTTACAGAAGATGCCTGGTCGGGGCGCGGGGCCGAGTGCTACCCTTGGGGGCGCCTGGCCCAACCGAGAATTGCGTGGGGTCAGCCGTGGGCTCCCACCACGTATGAGCAAGAGGCTCAGAGCCTACCGCGGCGCACGGGCGACGCCGCCCGTGTCGAGCCAGGGGTGCCGCCCGCGGCCGGCGGCCGAGGAGGAGGTCATGGACCGCTGGGCGTGGCGACTGGGTGTGGTTGGAGTAGCCCTCGCCGTCCTGGTGGGCTGCGCGCCGCGGGCGGCGCCGCCGGCCGCGGCGCCGCCCGCCTTGTCGTCGTCCGCCGCGAGCGGGGGCGGCGTCGCTTCGGCCGCTTCGTCGCCGGCCGCGTCCGGCGGTGCCGCGGCTCCGGCGGCCGCGAGCGGCGGGGACGACAGCGCCGTGGCCGCCTTCTACCGCGGCAAGACCATCCGCATCGTCGTCGGGCTGTCGCCGGGGGGCGGCTACGACCTCACCTCGCGCCTGCTGGCGCGGTACATGGCGGCGCGGATCCCCGGCAATCCGACGATCATCGTCGAGAACCGGCCGGGCGCGGGGACGATGCTCGCCGCCAACGCCGTCTATGCCTCCGAGCCCAAGGACGGCACGGTCATCGGCAACTTCGACTCCTCGCTGGTCCTCCTCCAGGCCCTCGGCGCGACCGGCATCGGCTACGACGCCACGCGCTTCAACTGGCTCGGGGCCACGGTGAAGGACGTGACGGGCTGCCTGGTCCGTGCCGACGCCGTAGCCAGCGTGCAGGACACCATCGCCGGCAAGGAGGTCGTCCTGGGCGCCCTGGCCCTGGGCAACAACAGCTACGACGTGCCGACCGTGCTCAACGCTACGCTGGGCACGCACTTCAAGATGGTGCCGGGCTACGGCGGCACGGCGCAGTTCCGCCTGGCCGTCGAGAACCAGGAGACCGACGGCTACTGCGTCACCTACCGCTCGGCGATCCTGGTCAACGACCAGCCCTGGCTGTCGGGCGATCCGCCCTACGCGCGCATGCTCGTCGTCATGGGAGACAAGCCGCCCGATAGCCCCTTCCTGCGCGGCGTGCCCACCGCCGAGAGCCTGGCCACCAGCGACGAGGCGCGCGAGCTACTGCGCGTCGTCGACGCCCCGCAGGTGATCAACAAGCCCTACGCCGTGGCGCCCGAGGTGCCCCCCGAGCGGGTCGCCGCGCTGCGCCGGGCGCTGATGGAGACCTACGCCGACCCGCAGTTCCTCGCCGAGGCGAAGCGGGCGAACCTCGACGTCGACCCGTCGGACGCCGCCGAGGTCACCCGCGTCGTGCAGAGCGTGCTCGGCGCCTCGCCGGGCGCGCTGGCTCGCCTGAAGGAGATCATCAAGTAGCGTCCCCGCTGGGAAGGGAGTCGCCGCGATGCAGTTCGGGATCTGGACGCCGGTGCCCCACGCCATCGCCCCGGAGCCGCGGCTCCTCGCCGCGACGCGGCAGGCGCTGGACAACGCGCCGCCGGAGCCGTACGCCGACGAGGCCTACGCCTTCGCCCGCGAGGTGGTGACCAGCGCCGAAGCGCTCGGCTACGACATCACGCTCATCGCCGAGCGGCTCCTCGGGCCGGACCTCGAGGCCTGGATGCTCAGCGCGGCGCTGGCCGAGGCCACCAGCCGCATCCACCTGATGACCGCGGTCCACCCGGGCCTGTGGGCGCCGTCCCTGGTGGCCAAGATGGGCGCCAGCCTGGACCGTCTCTCCGGCGGCCGCTTCCATCTCAACCTGGTCACCGGCTGGTGGCGGGAAGAGTACGAGATGTTCGGCGGCACCTGGATCGAGGACGACGAGGCGCGGCACCGGCGGTCCGAGGAGTTCACCCACATCGTCAAGGGGCTCTGGTGCGAGGAGGAGTTTTCCTTCGCCGGCCGCTACTACCAGGTGGACCGCGCGCGGATCGCCAGCCGCCCGGTGCAGAAGCCCTATCCGCCGATCTACGCCGCGACGCGCTCCGAGTACGGCAAGGACTACGTGGCCCGCGAGGTCGACGTCTGGTTCCTGCCCTACGGCCCCAGCTACCGCGACTTCGAGGCCAGCCTGGAGGTCGCCCGGCGGGCGATGGACGACCTGGGCGAGCGGGCCGCCCGCTACGGCCGCACGCTGCGCTTCGGCCTCAGCGCGCACGCGATCTGCGCCGACACGCTGGAGGCGGCGTACGACCAGGCCGAGGCGCTCGTGGCCCACGGCACCCGCGACCGCGTGGCGCAGATCGCCGCCGGCCACCTGCGGCCGGCCCTGGTCGGGCCGCGCGACCTGCTGATCGAGCGCGTCCAGCGCTACCAGGAGGCCGGCCTCGACCTCCTGCTCCTCCACTTCTCGCCCATGCTCGAGGGCCAGGCCCGCTTCGCCCGCGAGGTGATCGACGCCGTACGGCGCCGGGCGCCGCTCGGCGCCCCGTCCTGACCGCCGCAACTAAACCAAAGAGAACTAAACACTCCTGCGATGCGCTCCTCTAAAGAACCAACGTGTACTCGTTCTGGAGCCCGTTGTAGACGAAGATGCCGCCGGCCAGGATGTCGCGGCCGATGAGGCACTGCAGGCTCTGTCCCCTGAGCGGCGCTTCGATCACGACGAGCTCAAGCACGGACTGATCGGGAAAGACGAGCCGGACGGCGTAGACATCTGCTGGCACGCCGAGGCTCGTAGGGGTGTTCAGCCGAGCTTGCCCCACAGGCTTGAGGTTGAGCTGTTGGGCGAGGCCCTGCTGGATGGCGCAAGAGCCTGCGCCGGTGTCGATCTGCGCCTCTATCGCGATCGGAGCTGGTGGCGCTTGACCCGCGCGACGCATCGCGGTCTCTGCGGCCTGGGTCGCCGCGAGGTGCATCCGAATCAGTGGGCCGTCGTGTTCGGGGGTGGCAGACCGATAAGTGAAGACGGCCACTCAGACACCCAGGAGCGGGGTGGCGAAGATGAGCGGCGTCTCCACGGCCACGACCTGCTTCACGAGGAAGGGGACGTTGCCGAAGCGCTCGTAGCCGGCGTTAACTGCCTGCATCTGCGACTCGAAGACGCCAGCGATAGCCGTCCCGTGGACGAGCACGAACTTCCCTGCTGCCTGCTTCAGCAGCTCGTCGCGGTGCTGGTCGTAGGTTGCCAGCTCGTCCTGTAGGTGCGGCTCGCTTGCCTGGAGCGTCATACGAGTACTCCTCGGTGCCCGCCACGCAACGTCCGTGCCGCTACAACAAACGCGCGGTGCTCCCCGGTGTTACTCACGGTCCTGCTGGAGCGAATGGGTTAGCCGGCTGGCCGCACGAGCTGGCCGTGGCCGGGGCGGCCGATCACCGCGCCGTCGCGCATGACGCAGGTGCCACGGACGAAGGTGTACACCGGTAGCCCGTGGACCTCCCAGCCCTCGTAAACGGTGAACTTCACCTTCGACTGCATCTCGGCGCCGCGGATGACGGCGTGGCGGTCCGGGTCGACCAGGGTCAGGTCGGCGTCAGCGCCGACGCGGATGGCGCCCTTGCGCGGATAGAGGCCGTACAGCCGCGCCGGGTTCTCGGACATCACGGCCACCAGCCGCTCCAGGCTGAGGCGCCCGCGCTGGGCCTCGGTCAGCATCAGCAGCGAGTCGTGCTCGATGCTGGCGTAGCCGGCGTGGGGCACGCCGCGGCCGCTCCAGCCCGCCTCGATGTCCTCGCGCGACATGGCGGCGTGGTCGCTGCTCACGGTGTCCACGTCGCCGCGGGCGAGGTACCCCCAGAGCGCCTCGCGGTCGGCGGCCGACTGGATCGACGGCACGAGGCGGCCGAGCGGCCCCAGCTCTGGCAGGTCCTCGCGGGCGAAGAAGAGGTACAGCGGCACCACTTCCACGCTCACCGGCTGGCCGGCCGCCCGCGCCCGCAGCACCAGCTCCACCGCCTCGCGCGAGGTGATGTGGACGATGTGCAGGCGCATGCCCACCTCGCGGGCGTAGCGGATCGCCCGCTGCACGGGGTCGATCTCGACGACGCGCGGGTGCGTGGCCAGGTAGGCATCGATCGGACCGAGTGCCGCGGCGGTTGCCTCGGCCTGCAGCGCCTGGACCAGCAGGCGGTCCTCGGCGTGGACGCAGCCAAGGCGACCGGTCGCGGCCACAGCGCGGAAGATCGTGTACAGCTCGGGCGAGGTGAGGGCGTATACGCCGGCCCAGTTCTGCTCGCGGCCGGGCATCGGCGGGCACATGAAGGTCTTGAAGGCGATCGCGCCCTCTTCGGCCAGGTCGGCCAGGTCGTCGGGGTTGGTGCCGGCTCCGCCGTACATCCCGAAATCGACGATCGCTTTCGGCTCGAGGATTGCCCGCCGCCGACGAAAGCGCTCGCGGGTAGTGACGGCCACGTCGGACGTCGGCATCTCGAAGACGGTCGTGACGCCGCCCCGTGCCGCGGCCGCGGTGCCGGTCAGGAAGTCTTCTTTCTCCGGATAGGCCGGATCGCGGAAGTGGACGTGGCTGTCGATCAGGCCCGGCAGCACCAGCAGGCCGCTGGCGTCGACGACCTCGCTCGCCTCCACGGGCGTGTCGGCGATAGCGGCGATCCGGCCGCCCTCGATGCCGAGGCTGGCGCGGTAGCGCCCGCGGGGCGTCACGATCTCGCCGTTCTGGATCGCCAGGTCGTAGCTCACGGCCGAGCCTCCTCAGGACGATGCTTCGGCACGGGGGACAGTGATGGAGCCGCTGCCCCGCAGAGCGGACCTGGACTATGCCTCCAGGTCCGCCCTGCGGGGCAGCTCGGCGGCCGCGGGGTCAGTAGCTCTGCACGGCTTCAGACGCCGACTGGCATGGCCGCCGGCTCGACGAGCGGGCCGTAGGCGTGCGGGCGGCGCTTGTGGGCGAGGTCGAGGCGGGCCTGGACCTCTGCCGCCTCGGCCAGGTCGACGTCCACGATCACCAGCTCGTCGCCGTCGGTGCGGGCGCGGCGCAGGATGTTGCCCCAGGGACCGATGACCATGCTGTCGCCGATGTACTCTACGCCGCGCTCGACGCCGGCCTTGCCCGGCGCGACGACGAAGTAGCCGTTCATGTTCGCGCCGGCGCACATCCGCAGCGGTTGCTGCTGGCGCAGCGTCTCCACGGCGGAGAGGCCGGAGCGCGGGTTGTGCGGCACGGCGGTCGAGGTGTTGTAGGGCGTGATCACGATCTCCGCGCCGGCGAGGCCCAGGCAGCGCCAGCCCTCGGGGAAGCCGCGGTCGGCGCAGATCAGCATGCCGAGGCGGCCGACGCTGCTCTCGTAGACCGGGAAGCCGAGGTCGCCGTCGAGGAAGTAGCGCCGCTCGAGGCCGTAGGGCTCCTCGCCCACCGGCTCCTTCGTGCCGGGGATGTGGACCTTGCGGTACATCCCGAGCAGCGCGCCGTCGGCGTCGAAGATCGCCGCGCTGTTGAAGCAGCCGTGGGCGGCGCGCTCGGCGAAGGGCAGGACCAGCGCCATCCCGGCGTCGCGGGCGGCAGCGCGGATCGGCGCGACGGTCGGCGAGTCCAGGTCGTCCTCGAAGTAGCGCTCCCAGTCGGCGTCGTGGACGCGGGTGGGGAAGTAGGTGGTCAGGGCAAGCTCGGGGAAGGCGATGAGCTGGACGCCCTGGACGCGGGCCTGGTAGATCAGCCCGACCAGCCGCGGCGTGTTCTCCGCGGCGACCTCAGAGGCGGGGCCCATCTGGGCGGCGGCGACGCGGATCTGGCGAGACATGGCGACTCCTCTCACGAGCCGGCCGCGGCCGGCAGCGGCGCGACCGTGCTGGTCGCGGCGGGGTACAGATGGCAGGCGACAGCGTGATCGGGCGCCTGCGGGGTGAGGGCGGGCGCGACCTCGGCGCAGACCGGCATGACGTGCGGGCAGCGGGTGCGGAAGCGGCAGCCGGATGGCGGGTCGAGCGGGCTGGGCAGGTCGCCGGCCAGCGGCGGCGGGCGGCGGCCGCGCGGCCGGTCGATGTCTGGCACGGCGGCGAGCAGGGCGCGCGTGTAGGGGTGGAGCGGCTGGGCGTAGATGCGCTCGACGCGCGCCGACTCCACGATCTGCCCCAGGTACATCACCGCCACCCAGTCGCTCAGGTACTGGACGACGTGCAGGTCGTGGGAGATGAACAGCGTGGTCAGGCCGTACTGGGCGCGCAGGTCGACGAACAGGTTGAGCACCTGGGCCTGGACCGACTTGTCCAGCGCCGAGACCGGCTCGTCGGCGACCAGCAGGCGCGGCCGCAGGACCAGGGCGCGGGCCAGGTTCACCCGCTGGCGCTGGCCGCCCGACAGCTCGTGCGGGTAGCGCTCGGCGTGGTCGCGGGCCAGGCCGACGTCGGCCAGCACGGCGGCCACGGCGGCGGCGACGGCCGGGCCGCGCTCGCCGTGGACGCGCAGGTTGAAGCCGATCAGGTCGCGGACACACATCTGCGGGTTCAGCGACGAGTAGGGGTCCTGGAAGACGATCTGCATATCGCGCCGCAGCGCCCGCAGCGCGCGGCCGGACAGCGTGGCCAGGTCCACGCCGTCGAAGCAGACGCGGCCGCCGTCGGGCTCGAGCAGGCGCAGGACGAGGCGCGCCGTCGTCGACTTGCCGCAGCCGGACTCGCCGACCAGGCCGAGCGTGCGGCCCTGCTCGATGCGGAACGAGACGTTCTCCACGGCGCGGACGGCGCCGCGGGCGCGGCCGAGCCAGCCGCCGCGCACGGGGAACTCCTTGCGCAGGTCCTGGACGTCGAGCAGCGGCGTGGCGGCCATGCTCACGACTCCCAACAAAACGCCAGTTACGTGGTGTGGGTCTGCGACCCACACCACGTATGGAAATGCACTCTCACAGCCTCACGTCGAGGGCGTCGCGCAGCCCGTCGCTGACCAGGTTGAAGGCGACCGAGGTGAAGAAGATCGCGGCGCCGGGCAGGGCGGCGACGGCCGGATTGGTGTAGATCGCGTCCTTGAGCGAGGCGAGCATCAGCCCCCACTCGGCGGTGGGCGGCGCCACGCCGAGGCCGAGGAAGCTCAGCCCCGCGGCGAAGACGATGCTGACGCCGAACAGCGTCGAGGTGTAGACGAACACCGGCCCGGCCACGTTGCCGGCGACGTGGTAGCGGATGATCTGCCAGGGCGTGGCGCCGCTGGCCTGCGCGGCCTCGACGAACTCCTGGACGGAGACGCGGCGGGCGATCGTCTCGGCGACGCGGACTACCGGCGGGATCCACACGATGAGCAGGGCGATGATCGCGTTACGAAGGCCCGGGCCGAGCGCCGCGGCCAGGCCGATGGCGAGGAGGATGGCAGGGAAGGCGTAGAAGACGTCCATCGTGCGCATGATGGTGGTGTTGGCGAGGCCGCGGAAATGGCCGGCGACGATGCCCAGCGCGCCGCCGATGAGCCCGGCCCCCAGCACGGGCACGATGCCGGCCAGCAGGGTGAGGCGTGCGCCGTGCAGCAGGCGGGCGAGCATGTCGCGGCCCTGCTCGTCGGTGCCCAGGATGTGGCCCGGCGTGCCCAACGGAGCGAGGCGCAGGGCCACGTCGCCGTCGGTAGCGCTCGTCGGCGCGAGCCAGGGCGCGAGCAGCGCCAGCGCGACGACGACGAGCAGGCTTACGCCGGCGGCCACGGCCAGCGGGTCGCCGAGGAAGCGCCGCCAGCAGCGCCCCCAGTAGCTCGACGGCTGGCCCGCGGCGGCCTCGCCCTCGGCCCACTCCGCGGCGCCGACCGCCAGCCCCGCCTCCAGCGCCACGCCGTCACCCGCGGCGCCCGCCGCCCCGGCCAGCGGCATCCCCCAGCGCTCTGGCGCGTCCACGGTCGTTCTCCCCTAGCGCCTATCGCCTTCTCCCGCGCCGCTTCACCCGCGGCGCCGCTGCCGCTTGCACGCAGTATGCCCCCTCCGGCCGTCGGCGGCAACGGCGGTGAAAGCAGGCCCTCGCTCAATCGTGGCGCGGGTATACTACCGTCACGAGGTTGCCGACGGAGAGGGCCGGGTGCAGGCGGAAGGTGAGGGCGTCTGCGCGTTCCGCGTGGCTGTCGAACCTCGGGTCTGGCCCGAGGCATAGGAGATTCGGCGTGGCTACTCGGATCGAAGCTGATGAGGCCAAATCGCACCTGGCAGAATTCTTGAAGCGGACTACGGACGATGGCGAACGATTTGTGGTCGAATTGCAGGGCAAGCCCACCGCTGCGCTGGTGAGCATCGCGGATCTGGAACGTCTGGAGACGTGGGAAGCGGGTGCCCGAAAGCGCGCCGCGGCTCACCATGCCAAGTTCCGCGCCGCTCTCGAGGAGGCCGGCCTTAACGTCCAGTGGCCCGCGGGTGCGTCTGTATCCCCGACGGAGCGCACCCCCATCCAGGTGGCCGGGCCGTCTGTGTCGGAGCAGATCATCGCCGATCGGCGCTGACGTGGCGGCGCATTTTCTGGATAGTAGCGCGGCCGTCAAGCTATACGTCGCGGAACGCGGTACGCCCTGGCTCATTGCTCTTGCCAACCCTGCTCTGGGCCACGAGTGGTTCATTGTGCGTCTCACGGTCGTGGAGATCGCCGCAGCGTTGTACCGGCGGGTCCGCACAGGGACGCTCACGGGGGCGCAGGCGGTCAGCGCTGTGGCTGCTCTACGCCGTGATCTCGACGGAACCTACCGGGTCGTCGAAGTGAGCCAGGTGGTAGCCGAGTTGGCGCTGGGCGTCGCCGAACGACACGGGTTGCGCGGCTACGATTGTGTGCAGCTCGCAGGAGCGCTGCTCACGCACCAGGCGCGGCTCGCGGCCGGCCTCGGTCCGCTGATCCTGGTGAGCGCTGATGCCGAGCTCAACGCGGCGGCCAGCGTCGAGGGGCTAGGCGTGGACGGTCCGAACAGCCATCCGTGACTGCAGACCGGCTTTCGCTCACGCCGCTCGTTAGCGATTCTACCGCGCCCTGGACCCAGACTGTCCCAGTCGCAGCAACCGCCCGCCGCCAGCCGGCATTCCGAAGCTAGCCGCGCCCGCGCTCGGTCGGGCCTGCCTACGGTTCAGACGGCTTACTGGATGACGTCGGTGACCTGGAGCATGATCTCGTTGGGGAAGGTGATGCCGAGCGCCTGGGCGGTTTTCATATTCACCACGAAGTCGAAGCGCATCGGCTGCTCGACCGGCAGGTCGGTGGGTTTGGTGCCTTTAAGAATGCGGTCGACGTAGTAGGCGGCGCGCCGGAAGTTCGCTGGCACGCTCGCTCCATAGCTCATCAAACCGCCGAGCTGCACAAACGCTCGGCTCGTGTACATCCCGGGTAGACGATTGGTGATGGCGAACTCCACCACGCGGGGCGTATAGCTCCCGATCAAGCTGTGCTCCAACGGAAAGAGCGCATCGACCCGCGCCTGCGCGGCTTTCTCGAGGGCTGCGTGGATGTCGTCAGGGCCCCGGGTCTCCATGGAGACGACCTCCACTCCGAGTACCTCCGCCGCGGCCTGCGTCACCCTGAACCAGCCAGGTGTGGCGTTCGCATCCCGGAGCACGCCTACCCGCGTCATCCCTGGTAGAGTCTCCTTCAGCAGCTCCAGTCGCTTGCTAGCGAAGTCCGGGAGAAAGAGAGATAGGCCGGTGACGTTCCCGCCCGGCCGCGCGAGGCTGGCGACCAGGCCGGTGCCGACGGGATCGCCGCTGACAGCCATGACGATCGGGATAATGCTCGTCGCCTGCTTCGCCGCCTGAGCAGCGTAGTTCGATCCGGTGACCAAGACGTCGACTGGCAGGCTGGCTAACTCGGTCGCGAGCTCAGGCAGCCGGTCGGGCTGTCCTTCTGCCCAACGAGACTCTATGAGCAGGTTCTGGCCTTCGACGTAGCCAAGGTTCTGAAGTCCTTCCCGGAAGGCGTCCAACTGCTGCGCGGACGGGCGACTGTACGGCGGCCCTTCATTCAGCCAGCCGACGCGAGCCACCGCGGGTGGCCGCGACGCCGGCGCCGCAGCTGGGGCACACCTCGCCGCCAGCGCCGCGCTAGCCAGGCCTACGCCCAGCGCGCCCGCGCCCACCACGAACCGCCGGCGGCTCAGCCTGTACATTACTGGATGACCTCGGTGACCTGGATGACCTCGGTGACCTGGATGACCTCGGTGACCTGGAGCATGATCTCGTCTGGGAAGGTGATGCCGAACACCTGGGCGGTTTTCATATTCACGATGAAGTCGAAGGTCATCGGCTGTTCGACGGGAAGATCGGCCGGCTTGGTCCCCTTGAGGATCCGGTCCACGAAGTAGGCGGCGCGGCGATAGCTAGCCACCCCATTAACTCCGTAGCTCATGAGGCCGCCCGCATCTACGATCTGGCGTTGAGGATACATGGCCGGCACGCGGCGCTCGGCGGCGAACTCGACGATCTGCGTTCGCCGAGCGATGAATAGCGCGTTCTGTAGCACGAGGAGCGCGTCGATCGGCTCCCTGGCCGCGAGCACCCCCTCGAGGTCCTCGGGACCTCGCACTTCTAGCTGGCGCAGTTGCACCCCCAACGCCTGGGCCGCGCTCTTCGTCTCCTGTAATTGGAGGACTACGTCTGGAGCCGCGGCGTTCCCCAGGACGGCCACGCGGGCGATGTCTGGAAAGGCGGTCTTCAACAACTCCAGGCGTTTTCCGCTCAATTGCGCGGCGACGCCACTCAAGCCGGTGACGTTCCTACCGGGTCGCGCCAGGCTGGCCACGAGGCTCGTGCCGACGGGGTCGACATCACTCCCCATGACGATGGGGACGCTAGTCGTCGCTTGTGCGGCCGCCTGAGCGGCGGGCTCGCCCCCGACGAGGACATCTACCGGGAGTGCGAGCAACTCGGTCACGAGCGCCGGGAAGCGCTCGGCATCCCCATCTGCCCAGCGATTCTCGATAAAGATGTTCTGACCTTCTAGATAGCCAAAATCTTGCAGTCCTCGCCGGAAGCCTTCGAGGAACGGCCGGAAGACATCGGGCGAGTTGGTCCACAGGAGCCCTATGCGCGGGACTTTCGTCGGTGGCTGTGTCTGGGCCTCCCACGGCAGCCGCCCACACCCCGCCAGCAGCCCGAGCCCGGCCGCGCCTACCATGAACTGCCGCCGCGTAAGCCGAGGAGCCATGCGGACTCAGCCTCCGCCCTGCCCTGGAGCGACCTGCGGCCAGTCTAGCCGCTCGCCATCCGGTCCGCAGTCAACGCCTTTACAGCCACGGTGGCGCTACTATCGGGGAGGCGGGCGGCAGTGTCAAGCGGCGCTCCACCGGCCGTGTGCCTTCCGAGGCACGATATACTGTCGTTGCCTTTCTTAAGGAGTGAGCCGTATGGCGGCCGAGCCCGAGCCGATCAAAGTGCCGCATGAGAGCGAGCTTGGCCGGCTCCTCGCAGGAGCACGCGACTATCCGCTCCTACTTGAGAGCAACGGTGTGCGCTACCGCGTTACGCGCGAGGATGTGGATCTTTGGGCCGACTACGACCTGGAAGCTGTTCGCGCGGCCGTCGCTGCCACCGCCGGCACCTGGGCCGACCTGGATCCTGATCAACTCATCGCCGCGCTCTATCGGGCCCGTGAGCAGGGCTCCCGTCATTAGTGCGCCCGGCGGATGCGCGGGTCGACGACGCCGTGGAGCACGTCGACGGTGAGGTTGAGCACGACGAACAGCAGCGAGACCATCAGCACGCCGCCCTGGGTGACCGGCACGTCGCGCTGGCTGATCGCCTGGTAGATGAGCTGGCCTACGCCGGGCCAGCCGGTCACCGTCTCCACCAGCACCGAGCCGCCGAGCAGGTGGCCGATCTGGATGCCGGCCACGGTCATGATCGGCGGCGCCGCGTTCTTCAGCGTGTGGCGCAGGACGGCGCCGGGGCCCATGCCCTTGGCGCGCAGGGTCAGGATGAAGTCCTGGTGCAGGATGTCGAGCACCGAGGCGCGGACCATCCGCGCCATCAGCCCGAGGGCGACCATCGAGGCAGCGAGGGCCGGCAGGAGCAGGTGCGAGAGCAGGTCGCCCAGGCCGCCGTCGCCGGTCACGCTGCGCATGCCGGAGGCCGGCAGCCAGTGGAGCTGCACGGCGAAGACGATGATCAGCAGCAGCGCCACCCAGTAGGGCGGGATGCTGACGCCGGCCACCGAGATCGCGCGCACGGCACGGTCCACCCAGGTGCCGTGGCACCAGGCCGCCAGCGTGCCCAGCGCCAGGCCCAGCCCGACGGCGATGATCCCCGCCGCGATCGCCAGGACCAGGGTGTTGCCCGCCGCCTCGAGGAGCATCGTGGCCACGGGCCGGTTGCGGGCCAGAGAGGTGCCGAGGTCGCCGTGCAGCACGCGGTCGAGCCAGGCGACGTACTGCACGGGTACCGGCTGGTCGAAGCCCAGCGAGTGCGCCGTGCGCTCGCGCATCTCCTTCGTGGCGTCCGGCGGCAGGATCGAGTCGAGCGGGTCGCCGGGCACGATGTAGAGCAGGCCGAAGATGACGATCGACACGCCGAGCAGCGTCGGCACCGCGAGCAGCAGGCGGCGGGCGAGAAACGGCAGCATCGTCAGCTCGCTACTTGTCGACGCTGAGGTTCTGGAAGTCCACGTACCAGGACTTGGGGTGCACGTAGCCGTGCACCTTCGGGCTCAGCACGCGCAGGTTCAGGTCGTGGACGATCCAGATCCAGGGGGCGTCCTCGGTCACCTGGTGCAGCGCCTGGCGGATCAGCTCGTCCTGCTGCGGCTGCTCGAAGGTATCCAGCGCGCGAGCCATCAGGCTGTCGACCTCGGGGTCGGCGTAGCCGCCGGGGTTCAGGCCGGCCGGGGGCTTGGACGTGCTGAGGATGAAGCGAGCGATCCACTCCGGGCTCACCGTCGTCCAGGCGTACTCGTAGATGCTCACACTGGGATCGGTGAAGCCGGCGCGGAAGGTGTTCCGCATCGTGTTCCACTCGATCGGCCGTAGCTCGACATCGATGCCCACCTCGCGCAGGCTGCGCTGCACGTACTCGTTCATCGACTGAGGCCACATGTTGCCGGAGCCGCTCGACGGCACCACCGCGGCCGTGTGGAAGCCGTTCGGGTAGCCGGCCTGGGCCAGTAGCTCGCGGGCCTTTGCCGGATTGTAGTTGTAGCCGACGTCGTCGCTGTACCAGGGGTGGCCCTTGAACATGAACTGGCTGGCCGGCGTGCAGGCGCCGCTGAGCAGGTCGCGGCACATCGCCTCGCGGTCGATCGCGTAGTTCGCTGCCTGGCGCACCCGCACGTCGTCCCAGGGCTTGGCCTGCGTGTTGACGATCCAGGGCCAGACCTGCGGGTACTCGTTTAGGAAGACCTGGTAGCCGCTGTCCTTGAGCGGCTTGATCGACTCCGGCGGGGTCACCTCGGCCCACTGCACCTCGCCTGAGCGCAGCGCCGCCAGGCGGGCGGCCGGCTCGGGAATCGGGCGCATGATCACGCGGTCCAGCTTCGGCCGGCCGAGCCAGTAGTCGGGGTTCGCCTCCATCTCCAGGCTCTGCCGCTCGACCAGCTTGACGAACTTGAACGGGCCAGTACCCACCGGCGCCTGCTCGAACTTGTCGGTGCCTTCCGCCATCACCGCCGTCGGGCTAGGGATCAGGATGTTCGACAGGGAGTAGAGCAAGAAGGAGTACGGCCCCTTCGTGTTGATGCGGACCGTGGCGTCGTCGAGCTTCTCGTAGTCGCGGATCGGCGCGGTGTAGGAGGCGCTGCAGGCGGCCTGGCGCTCGCTGTAGTAGGGCGCGTCCTTCTTCATCACTCGGTCGAGGGCGAAGATCACCGCGTCGGCGTTGAAGGGCGTGCCGTCGTGGAAGCGCACGCCCTGGCGGAGGTGGAAGGTCCACTGCGTGTGGTCGTCGGGGTTCACGGACCAGGACTCGGCCAGGCCTGGCCCGAGTGGCGGCAGGCGGTCGTCGCGGGTGAGGTCCCAGCGGGTCAGGGCGTCGTAGAGGAGGTAGCCGGTGAAGCGGAAGCCCTCCGCGCCCTCGGTCGGACACTGGTCGGTGACGGGGATGTTGGCCGCGGTCATGGCGACGACCAGCGTGCCGCCGCCCTGGCTCGCGCCGCCGTTCTGGGCGCTGCCGCTGGACGCGCCGCCCTGCGCCGCCGGCGGGTTCGCGGCGCTGGATTGCGATTGCGGCGGCCCGGCGCAGGCCGCGACGACCAGGAAGACGAGGAGCGCGGCCCAACCGCGTGACCGCTGCCCGCCGAACGACGTTGCCATCTGATGCTCCTTTCCTCGTCCAGAACCCTAGCCGACGGCGGCCGGCTCGCCGGCGCGCAGGCAGCGCGCGCGGTGGCCCGGCTCGACCTCGCGATCAGGGGGCTCGTCCGCACGGCAGGTGTCCAGGGCGCGCGGGCAGCGCGGCGCGAAGGCGCAGCCCGGCGGCAAGTGCGCCAGGCGCGGCGGCTGGCCGACGATCGCCTCCAGCCGCGTGCGCTGGCCGGGGCGCACGTTGGCGCGGATGAGCCCCTGCGTATACGGATGCTGGGGATGGTGCAGGACGGCCTCGACCGGGCCGCGCTCGACGAAGCGGCCGGCGTACATCACGGCCACGTCGTCGGCCATCTCCGCCGCCACCCCGATGTCGTGGGTGACCAGGATCAGCCCCATGTCGAGCTGGGCGCACAGCTCCTGGAGCAGCGCCAGGATCTGGGCCTGAATCGTCACGTCGAGCGCGGTGGTCGGCTCGTCGGCGAGCAGCAGGGCCGGCCGGCAGGCCAGGGCCAGGGCGATCACGACCCGCTGGCGCATGCCGCCACTCAGCTCGAAGGGGTAGTTCGCCACCCGCCGCTCGGGCGCGGGGATGCCGACCGTGCGCAGTAGCTCGATGGTGCGCGCGCGAGCGGCGGAGCCGGAGAGCCGCTCGTGGCGGCGCAGCGTCTCGCCGATCTGCTCGCCCACCGTGTACACCGGGTCGAGGGCGGTGAGCGGCTCCTGGAAGACCATCGCCACGCGGTTGCCCCGCACGGCCTGCATCTCGGACTCGGACAGCGCCAGCAGGTCGCGGCCCTCGAAGCGCACGGCGCCGCGCGTCTCGGCGCGGTCGGGGGGCAGCAGGCGGAGGATCGAGCGCAGCAGCACGCTCTTGCCCGAGCCGGACTCGCCGAGCACGACGAGCACCCGCCCAGGGTCGAGGGCGAAGGAGACGTCGTTCACCGCCGTGAGCGGCTCGCGGCCGCCGAAGCGCGTGGTCAGGTTCTCCACCGCGAGCAGGGGTGGCACGGAAGCCTCCCGCTCCGGCCAGCAGCGCCGGTACGTTGGCGCACCCGGCCGAGGGTGGGGCTATTGTAGCACTCTCGCGCCGCCGGACGGGGAGGGATATAATCGCCCGACCAAGGGGGAGCGGAAGCCGTTTCCTGGCCCTCGCGGGCGCACCAGCGCCGCGAGGGCTATCCGTGCGGAGGAGCGAGGAGCATGGCGACGGAGACCACGACTTACGAGACGATCCTCTACCGCGTCGAGGACCACATCGCCTACGTGACCTTCAACCGGCCCGAGGCGATGAACGCGCTCAACCGCCAGATGACCCGTGAGATCGTCGCCGTCTGCCAGGCGATGAACGACGATCCCGACGTGCGCGTCGCCATCTTCAGCGGCGCCGGCGAGCGCGCTTTCTCGGCGGGCATGGACCTCAAGGAGCGCGCGGCCGGCGACCCGCTGCCCCCCACCGAGGCGCGCGCCCGCCGCCTGCGGCCGGTCGTCGGGCAGCACCACCGCGCCATCGCCGCCGTCGATCGCCCGACGATCGCCGCCATCCGCGGCTACGCCGTCGGCGGGGGGCTCGAGGTGGCGCTGGCCTGCGACCTGCGCGTGGCCGCCACCGACGCCAAGCTGGGCTTGATGGAGGTGAAGCGCGGCATCATCCCCGGCGCGGGCGGCACGCAGCGGCTGTCTCGCCTGGTGGGGAAGGGGCACGCTCTCAAGCTCGCCCTCACCGGCGAGCCGATCAGCGCCGAGGAAGCCTACCGCATCGGCCTGGTCAACGAGGTCGTGCCGCCCGAGCAGCTCATGGACGCGGCCACGGCGCTGGCGAAGGCGATCGCCGTGAACGCGCCGATCGCCACGCGGCTGGTCAAGGAAGCGATCCACAAGGGGCTCGACATCCCGCTGGAGGAGGGCATCCGCCTGGAGGCCGACCTCTCGACGCTGATCAGCTTCACCGAGGACGCGAAGGAAGGCCCGCGCGCCTTCGCCGAGAAGCGCCCGCCGGTCTGGCAGGGGCGTTAGAGTGTCTATCCATACCTGATATGAGCCTGCGGCTCATATCAGGTCTGCCCGGTTCCGTTAGGGACTGTTAGCCACGCAGGGCGCCCCAGGAGGGCGGGGAGGAGGCGCGCCGTGCCCGGCGCTATCGACATCGTGATCAACCTGCACACGCCGGAAGTGCTGGCGTTTCGGCCGAAGTGGTACGAGGGGTTCCTCGGCGGCAAGATCGGCGCCGACCGCGAGATCGTCGAGGGCCTGACCGTCGAGCAGTACATCGAACGACTGGACCGCGCGGGCATCGACGTGGCGTTCATCGCCGCGGCGAAGTCCGGGCCGATCCCGCACAACGTGAACTGGCACCTGCCCTACGAGATGGTGCACGAGGTGGTGCAGGCGCACCCGACGCGCTTCCGCGGCCTGGCCGGCATCGACCCAACCGAAGGCATGCGCGGCGTGCGCCAGCTCGAGTACGCCGTCCGCGAGCTGGGGTTCGTCGGCGCGCACCTCTACCCGCACTGGTTCGAGATGGCGCCGGACCACCGCAAGTACTATCCGTTCTACGCCAAGTGCGTCGAGCTGGACGTACCGATCCAGATGCAGGTGGGCCACTGCCTGCGCTACTCGCCGGACCGCCCGCTGCCGAGCGTGGGGCGGCCGATCCTGCTGGACACGATCGCCTGCGACTTCCCGGAGCTGAAGCTGATCGGCATCCACACGGGCTGGCCCTGGGTGGAGGAGATGATCTCGGTGGCCTGGAAGCACCCCAACGTCTACATCGGCTCCGACGCCTATGCGCCGCGCTACTGGAAGCCGGAGTTCGTCCACTTCATCAATAGCTGGGGCCAGGACAAGGTGCTGTTCGGCACCGACTTCCCGATCGTCGACTTCGAGCGGGCGACGCGAGAGATCGGCGAGCTGGACATCCGCCCCGAGGCGCGCGAAAAGCTGCTCTGGAAGAACGCGGCGCGCGTCTACGGCCTGGACCACGGTAGCTAAGCGCGCGCTCTACAGCAGGTGAATGGACCGCTGCGCCCAGTCGAGCTCGAGCCGAAAATGCTGGAGCACGTTCCAGCCGAGGACGGAGGGAAGAGCCTCCGTCGCCGAGCTGGGCTCGGCGATCAGGATCCGGTCCCGAATGACTTGAGTGTGCCCACGTTCGTGGCGCAAACCGTATTCTGCCTCGACCACGTAACAGACCTGCTCGCCACCTATGCCGTGCGCCGTGACCCGCCGCGGCCAACGGTCGGGATCGGCCAGCCAAGCCGGACCGATCCCGACGTCATCCCTCGCTTGTGTCGGATGCAAGACCGTCATCGCCGCGCCGGTATCGATGACAAACCTAATCGAAGCCCAGCGCGGTGCGACTAATGGCAGATAGAGATTGGCCCGAACACGGGGTATGGGCCAGTTTGGGCCCCCTGGGTCGAAGAACCCGGTGATCACAGGATCAGGTAGTCCGGATATACCCGGAGATACCGGACCCAGACGCGGTCCAGCGCAATGCCCTGGGACTCTAGCTTCTCATGCAACGGATCGAGGT
>Ga0070739_10002104_pt1 | contig 27575 bp, 26 predicted proteins | sample Coa_R1_7_FD_66445 | JGI IMG/M metagenome (GOLD analysis project Ga0070739, IMG submission 66445) | Surface soil microbial communities from Centralia Pennsylvania, which are recovering from an underground coalmine fire - Coalmine... | ecosystem: Environmental > Terrestrial > Soil > Unclassified ...
GTGAGCCTGAGCCTCGTCGAGTTCGCGACGGGCTACCGCAATGATATCGCTGCCATCGCCGCCTGCTGTCATGAGCGCGGCGTACTGTGCGGCACCGATGCGATGCAGGCGCTCGGCGCGCTGGATGTGGATGTACAGCGACTCGGCGTGGATTTTCTGGCCGCCGGCGCGCATAAATGGCTGCTTGGCCCGCATACCACCGGCATCCTCTACGTTTCCGATGCACTGCTTTCACAATTAAAGACGAGAAGGCGGGGCTGGTTTAGCGTACAGGAACCGTATGATTTCCTGAACTACCAGCAGCCCTTGAAGGCTGGAGCGGCTCGCTTCGAGTACAGCTTTCCCAATTTTTTCCCTATCGTCGGCCTGGATGCCGCCCTGGGGATCTTCGAGTGCCTCGACGGGGGGATGCCAGCGGTTGAGGAGCGGCTGCTTGGCCTGACCGGTTACATGATCGCCGGCCTGGAGCGGCTGGGCTATCCGGTCATCACGCCACGGGGCGAGGGAGAGCGCTCGGGCATCGTCTGCTTCCTGCCGCATCCCGAGCGCCCGGAGTACAACGCAGCTCGCCTCACCGCCCAACTGGCAGAGCGCCAGATCCACGTTTCGGCGCGCGGCAGTGCGGTACGCCTCTCGCCGCATTTCTACAATACCCTGGAGGAGATCGATATTGTGCTCAATACACTCGAAGACCTGAAGCGGCCCCCGCAGGGGCAGGAATGATATGCCCGGATGTCCCTCATCTTTTTGCAGAGCCGATATTGCCCCTTTGACAGCTCAATGCCGCAGGTGGCGAGGCGTGCAAAAAGAAGATGCATACCCGATATGCCCTATGTGCCTGCAAAGGCTGGCGCATCTGCGCTATACTAATAGAGGTGGCGACGCGCTGTGGCAGAGCTGTCCTTCGATGAAGAACAATCCTTCTGCTTGACAATCGCCTCGCTTATCGCATACAACTAGACGTGTAGGTATTGCACGCTCACGAGCGCTATGCATGGATCAGTTTCAGGCTCTAAGGGTTGATGTATTTTAACAATTTAACCAGGGCATCCCATCCATGCGTAGCCGCGCGATTTATCGCGCTGAGCCGGCTTACGGAAGGCTTTGACTGCGCGATAAATCGCGCGGCTACGCCTATCTAACGTTTCTGGTTATCCGGTTAAAGTGCATTAACCCTCAGCTAGAGGCACAGGACCTCACAATAATATTGTAGTAAGGAGAAATGTGTTATGGCTTTCGAGCTTCCACCCCTACCGTATGACTACAACGCACTGGAACCCTACATCGACACCCAGACGATGCAGATCCATCACGACAAGCATCATGGGACCTACGTCAACAACCTGAATGCTGCTGTACAGGGCACCCGGTTCGCTGACCTCGCGGTAGATGATCTACTGCGCCGTATCAACGAAGTACCCGAGAACATTCGCACGGCGGTGCGCAACAATGGCGGTGGTCATTCCAATCACAGCATGTTCTGGCAGATCATGAAGCCCCACGGTGGCGGTCAGCCTTCGGGCGACCTGGCAAACGCCATCAATGCCAAATTTGGCTCCTTCGACGCTTTCAAGGCCGCGCTTAACGACGCGGGCGCAAAACGCTTCGGCTCCGGCTGGGCCTGGCTCGTTCTGGATAGCGGTGGCAATCTCCAGGTTATTTCCACCGCCAACCAGGATAGCCCGCTGATGGACGGCCTCTATCCGATCATGGGCGTCGACGTGTGGGAGCACGCCTACTATCTCAAATACCAGAACCGCCGGCCCGAGTATCTCAATGCCTGGTGGAATGTGCTTAACTGGGATGAGATCGAAAGGCGTTATGCCCAGGCTCGCGGCAAGTAGCGCGCATTTTACCTGTTCTTGTAGAGCCAGGCGACAGGAACCACGCCCGCAGGGGCGTGGTTCCTGTCGTTTGCCGCCCCGCGACTACTGCTCTGACTGTTCGAAGCGGTATGTACGCCAGTTCATCGGCCTTACGCCATCATCTTGTAGTGCAGCACGGCAGCAGGCCCGATATAGACGCGATCACCATTGCTGAGCGAGCAGCGTTCGACACGGTTGCCGCGATAGACGATGCCGTTGACGCTATCCGCGTCCTCAACAATCCATACGCCATCCTGCGAGTAGATCTTTGCGTGGACGCGTGAGACACGCTGATTCGGTATCTGAATATCGTTAGCGGCCAGGCGGCCTATCGTCAGCAGCGGCTTATCCAGGCGCCGCTCGCCAATAACCTTCCCGTCCACTTCGATCTGTACAGACGCGGCAGGCGCGGCAGCGCCCTTCTGATACTGCGTCTGCCCGTCATAGCGTAGACTTGCCTGCGAGGGAGAAGTCGGAAGAGGCGAATCCGGCGCTCTATTATAGGCGGCGACGGGTGCAGGCACCTGGCGCTGATCGTATTCGCGGGGTGGGAAGACATAGGCCGAGCGGATGATCGATTTCTCTCCCGCTTTCTCCAGGTTATAGCGATTCTGCTCCTCAAGCAGCGAGGCGAAGACGCCGCCCAGGCGCTTCAACTCCTGGAAGGTGCCGCGTTCCGCGATGCGTCCATCTTTGAGCACGATGATCTCATCCACGTTGCCCAGGGTGCTCAGGCGATGCGAAATGGTAAGCACTGTGCGTCCCACGATGAGCTTATCCAGCGCATGCATAACCTCCGCCTCGGATTCGACATCAAGGGCCGCGGTTGGCTCGTCGAGCACGAGAATGGGAGCATCGCGCAGGATCGCGCGCGCAATCGCGATGCGCTGGCGCTGCCCGCCCGATAGATCCTTGCCCTGTTCGCGCACCATGCGGTTATAGCCCCCCAGTATGTTGACAATACTATCGTGAATATTCGCCTTCTTCGCCGCCTCGACGATCTCCTGTTCCGTTGCTCCCGGCTTGCCAACGGCGATATTTTCGCGGATTGTGCCCTCAAAGAGCACGGAGTCCTGTAGCACCATGCTGATATTCTGGCGCAGCACGCGTAGAGGATACATGCGATTATCAACGCCATCGATTCTGACAGCGCCCTGCCAGACTTCGTAGAAACGCGGGATCAACTTCACCAGCGTGGTTTTGCCGCCGCCCGAAAGGCCAACAAGAGCGATCTTGCGTCCGGCTGGAATATGCAGGTTGATGCCTTTAAGGACAACCTGCTCGGGTGTATAGCCGAAGACGACGTTATCGAAGGTAATATCGCCCCGCAGTCGCTGTGGACCATAATACGGCGCCTGGCTATCGATCACCTCTGGCGCCTGGTCGAGCACCTCTTGAATGCGCTCGATTCCCGCGCCGGCGCTGTTTGCCAGGTTGGAGAGCTTCGAGAGGTCGCGCATCGGCTGGTAGAGCATTTTGAGGAAGACGAGGAAGAGCACCAGCGTGCCGATATCAACGCTCTCGGAGGCGATGGTGATTGGCCCGACAATTATGGTTCTCCCGGCCGCGACATAGCCGCCCACGCCAACTACGATGGCGGTGCCAACAAACACGAGGAACTCGGCCAGCGGCGCGAGCTGCGCCTGGAGGCCGGTAGCCTTCATGGCCGCCTGGCGATTCTTGTCAACATAGCCGCCGAAGCGCATGGCCTCGCGCTCCTCACGCGTGAAAACCTTGATGACGGTCAGCGCATTGATATCTTCCGTCGCGATATCGGCCACCTGCCCTGCCGCCCTGGCCGCCTTCTTGGACTCCGCCTTGATTGTTCTGGTATAGATGAGCACGATCATAAAGAGCGCCGGCGCAATGGCGAGCGAGATGAAGGTATACGTCGGCTGTATGACCAGCATAATCACCGTGACCCCGACAAGCGTGAGAATGCCGGAGAGCAGGTCGACCAGGCCATCGGTGACGAACTTCTCAATATCGGCAATATTGCCCGTGATGCGCTGCACCAGGTCGCCCTTTTTCTGCTTGCCATGCCAGTCCAGCGAGAGGCGTTGCAAGTGGTCAAAGAGCTGATTGCGTAAGCGCGCGGTCAGATTCTGCGCGATATAGGCGGCAAGAAACAGATCTATATAGCCCAGCAGGGCGCTCAAACTGCCGAAGACGATCAGCATGAGCACCGAGAAAACGATCACTCCCAGCGTGCTGTGATGCGTCAGTACGGGATTGGCAGCCGCCGCGGCATCGGTTGATGGTACCGGGCACTGCGTGATCGATGGCGGCACCGGTTGATGCGTGACAGGATCAATCAGCGAGGGATCAATCTGAGGAATATCAAAACGGTCAAGGATCGGGTTGAGAAAGGGTGCGCCACATGCAGGATCATTGCCCGGATTGCTAACCTTGCTGGGAATATATTTCAAGGGCAGAGCAGTGAGGATATTCGCGCCAACCTGCGCAACAGTAACCAGCATAGCCAGCACAACCAGAAAGCGAAGACCTTTCAGGTTGCGATACAGAAATTTGAACGTGAGCATGATCTGTTTCTTTCCTTTCTGCTAGGAGCCAGCAGGGTTGAAGTGATAGATGCGGAGTACCGGCCTCCCACCGACATCTGTTAACGGCAGGTAAACATCCTGTGTTGCCTCATCGACGGCGAGCGTGTGCGTTCCCTTACCGAGAATGTAATCCCCCAGCTTGCGCAGCGATGTGCCGCTTTCGTCAAATACGGAGACACCTCCGGCGCAGGCAACGAAGAGGATATGTAGAGGACGATCCAGTACTACAAGGTCGGGCTTGGGGGCCAGGAGCATCAAGGGATCATGAATAACGGTCATAGTGCGCAGGTCGACGCGTATAAGGTTTTGAACAAGGTGCTGAGCAGGATCAACGTCGGTGCAGGCGATAAAAGCAATCTGCGTTTGCATGTCGATATTCAGGCCGTGAGGGGTGCCGCAGGTCGTGGGCAATTGTAAACGCTGCACTACCCTCTGCGTCACGGGGTTGACGGCGACGAGTTCACCGGTGCCGCCGGGGGGGGTCGCCGGAACGTCAACGCTCTGATCGGTGAGCTGTTGAATGGTGACGAAGACGCGGCGCAGCACGGGATCATAGTGATTGTGTCCGACATCGTAGCCGAACTGCACAAGATCAGCCCGTTCGCCGGGCAGTTTGGGAAGATGGCCCAGGCTGATTCTGCTCACCGCATTGTGATGGAGGATATCTATAACCGAGAGGTTCTGATTATCGCGGCTCACATTGCCATTCGGATTAGAGTCGGGAGGAGAACCAGGATCCGAGACGAAGACTTTGTGATCGTCCGGGTCATAGTCGATACCATCGGGCGTTTCGAGGTCGGCAAGCTGGATAGCGGTGGCTTTGAGGGTATGTTCATCGATAGCATAGACGATATTATCCTCGGCATCAGCGGCATAGACGCGGCCAAGATCGGGTGCGACGACAATGCCGGCGATCTGCGGGACATCAACGCGCCCGATGACGACGTTGCGCGCCGTATCAACGACGACAATGTGACCATCAAACGGAACATCTTTATCGATATCGAAGGCGGGATCGGCAAGGGCATATTCATCCGGCGCGGGTCCGCTGTGCGCGATAAAGAGCAGCTTCGTGCGCGGATCAATAGCCTGAAAGTCGAAATGATCCACCGGGACGGAGACGCCCGGCGTCAGGGGACTCTGATGCGGCGGAATGTCGTACAGGTGAGGGATGAAGCGCGTGGGCACCGCGGACGGCAAGGGAAGATCCTTGATGAATTTGAACCGTGGCGGCGGCGCAGGCGCGAAAATCTCGACGACAAACTGACCGAGAATGAACAACAATATACCAAAGCAGATAATGCCAACGACCCAGACAACGAATCTGTTTGAACGGGGTGTCGGCGACGCAACGGGTGCCGGAGGCGGCAACGTTACCACCGGTTGAACCATAGTGCTACCACTCCTTTTCGTCAGGCGGCTTACGCGAACTATGCCCACCTGTTCTTCCTGGTGTTTAATCTCTCTTTAATGTACGGGGCCATCTCCCTTTTTCTACTGATGACTTTTACTCGCAGGCCATTCCCGCCTGATCTTGTTGACATTTAATCTATTCTTAACGTAACTCAGCAGGAGAGAAAGTACTATGAAATTTTTCACAATGTTGAAGGCTCACCCGATGTACCTGTTTTGTGCACCCGGGACGCACCCCGGGAGGAAGAGTCTGCGGAGTGAGCGCCTGATTCGTTAAACTCCATCAGGCGCTCAGCCCGCAGACTCTTCCCACTGGCGAACCGCGCAGCGCTGCGTGGTCAGGAAGACCTGCATATGGCGAGAGCTAAATGAATACACAGCCAAAACCTTGCACCCCGATGACTTTTTATGGTTAAATGCCCAGAAGATGGCGGAAGGATATCCACGAGACACATCTCAACAGCGCGTCTACCGAGCATTGGAAGCATTGGTAGCAGGAGAAGATTCCAGCATCGATTTAACGCAGGCCGTCCTGCTGATCGCGAGCACCGAGTACCCCGATCTCGATATGGCGCAGTACATGACACAACTCGACGCGCTGGCGCGGCGGGTACGTGTCGTACTCGCCCTTCCACCCGGCGAGCAAGAAAACCAGCTCCCACCCGAGATCGATCCCCTGGTCGTTATCAGCGCGCTCAACAAGGTGCTCTTCGAGGAAGAGGGCTTCCACGGCAACCAGGAGGATTACTATAACCCGCACAACAGCCTGCTCAATAAGGTGCTGGAGGAGCGCACGGGCATCCCCATTACGCTCTCGCTGCTCTATATGGAGGTAGGCAGGCGCGTCGGCATCGCTATGGAGGGTATCGCGCTGCCCTTTCACTTTGTAGTGGGATGTCGTCTACCGCAGGGGATGATCTATATCGATCCTTTCAATGGCGGCCAGTTGCTCAGCCAGCGCGACTGCCGCGATCTGATCCGCCGCATAGCAAAGGCCAGGATCAAGATGCACCCGCAATGGTTCGAGCCGGTCAGTCGCAAACAGATTTTGATCCGCGTCCTCAACAACCTCAAAAATATCTACATCGATAAAGAGGATTTTGCCCGCGCGCTGACCATCTGCGACCTTCTTGTCCTGCTCACACCGCACGATTTCGGCGAGCGGCGTGATCGCGGGGTGATCCATCTCCAGCTCAAGCACTACGCTCACGCACTGCACGATCTGACGGCATACATTGAGAACACACCCCACGCCAGTGATCGTTACGAGATTCTGAACTACATCAAGACGATCCGCAACATCATGGCGATGATGAACTAATTGCGTGTATTATCACAAAAGGGGTAAGACGCCCGCAAGGGGCGTCTCTACATGGTCGGAACCAGGTTGGCCCAATGTAGAGACGCCCGCAAGGGGCGTCTCTACATGGTCGGAACCAGGTTGGTTGTTACACCTCATTCATTCTTCATCATCCACAGGCAGGCCCTCCATACGCATGATCTTCAAGGCGTTGGTGGTCGGACACGGACCGGGGCGCAGGCGATAGTCGAAGACCATACGCCCATCTATCACCTCTTCGCGGAAATGATAATTCTCGACCTGCGGCAGCAGATCGGCCAGCCTGACCAGTTCCAGGTCGTGCGTAGAGATCGCGCCGAGGCAGTTGCGGCCCACCAGCGCATGCACGTAAGCCCGGCTGCCAATGAGCCGTTCGCGGTTGTTCGTGCCCTTGAAGATTTCATCTATAAGAAAGAACAGCGGCATCCCATCACCCTGCTCCAGCGCCGATAGCATGGCGCGCAGGCGCTTCACCTCCGCATAGAAGTAGGAGTAGCCATCGGTTACGGAATCGCTCACGCGGATGCAGGTGAAGATCCTGAAGAGCGAGGTGCGCAGCGCGCCCGCGTTGACGGGACCACCGGCGAAGGCCAGACAGAGATTGATGCCCAGTGTGCGCAGGAAGGTGCTCTTGCCGGACATGTTCGAGCCGGTGATAATGACGACCTCGCCGGTCTTCTCCAGCGTGAAATCGTTGCTCACCTTCTTCTCGACGGGGATCAACGGGTGGCCCAGTTCGCGCGCCTGAAAGAGCGCGCGGCTATCCTGGCCCGCTCCATCGGCCGGCATGACTTCTGGCAGCGTGTATTCGGGATTGAGATAGGCGAAAGTCGCCAGCGAGCAGAGCGCCTCCAGCTCAAACCATCTGTCGAGCCAGGTAGGGAGACTCCTGGCGACGCGCCCTTTGTAGCGGCTCAGCAGGCAGGCCCACGAGATATCCCACGGCAGCAGTGCATTGAGCATAAGCTGTAGCAGCCCGTTCTTGCTCAACGTCGCTACGCCGGCCACGCGCGCCGTGCCGCGCAGAAGCACGGAGGGGCGCCGCGCCCGCTCCTGAAAGAATGGCGCGCAGAGCTGCTTCAGCCGGCGATGCTCGCCATAGGGATATTTTTCCAGGTAGCTGAAAACAGCGTTGAGCATGGTGAGCGCGTAGCTCAGGTAATCGGCATCCTCCAGCGTATCACCACGCCTGCCCGCTGTTACGTAGAAGAAAACGATGGCGCCGAGCAGCGAGAGAATCCAGTACTGCGGCAAGTGCGCCACCAGCGTGAGCGCGAAAAGCGCGATGGTCAGCGCGTTCAGAGCCGCCGAGACGATGAGCAGCGGGAGCAAGGACGCAGCCGGTGATTGCCGGTTTAGCCAGTTTAGCAGGCGGTTCCCTTCCAGTTGCTCACTGATGCGCCCTGATGCTCGCAGCGCGTTGAGCGTGAGCCGATCACGAAAGCGCGTGAGCGGCGCCAGTTCGCGCACGAGTTCCTGCCGTTCGCGAAGGGCGGCGAGGTCCGGTTTCGTAGCGAGCAGCCAGGCGTGCAGCCGCTGGCTCCCCTCGCGTGAGACGGCGGTGTTGAGCAATTGATGGAGGGAGCGCGGGCCGGTAATATCAAGATCGATCTCGAAGGGATGATTGCCCTGCGGCTCGAAGGCCGGCGCGGCGGGAATGCGCTGCCAGTCCAGGCGCATGCGCGCAACGTGCGTGGCTTTGATATGCAGCCAGAGCGTATGCCGGTTGAGACTGCGCTCGATCTTGCCATGAAAGTGCGCGACGATGGCGAACGCCAGCAGCGTCACGCATACCAGGATAACGCCGATCCACCACGCCGCCAGAAATCCGGCGGCGGCGCTGATGAGCAGGCCGCCGAAAAAAATGGCGACGCGCACCCACGAGTAGCGGTTGCTGCGCCGGTCCAGCAGCGCCCTGCGCCTCTGCACGCGCGCGATCTGCCGTTCGAGCAGAGCTATTCTTTCCCGTTTTTTATCCACCAGCAACGGTCCTTTGACAACCCGACTTTCTGCTTTGCTTTTCGATAGGTCGTTACTGCATTATATAATTTAGGGGAGGCGAATGAATTGATCTCCTTCGCGCGGCCTCGCCGCGCAAGGGATCCGGTGTGTTATGGGAAAATGCGCTGCGCGCATTTTCCCATAACACACCGGATAAGGCGAGCGCCGAGGGCGCGAGCAAGCAATGGCACAGGGGAACAGAATATCCTATAGAAATATAGTAGTAGAAAGGTATTTCTCATGAATCTCGAAAACAAAGGCGTTCTGGTGACAGGCGGCGCGTCCGGCCTGGGCGCGGCCTGTGTGCGCATGGCGACGCAGGCAGGCGCGCGAGCGATCATCGCCGATCTGAACAGCGAACTGGGGGAGGCCCTGGCCGGAGAACTTGGCGAGTCGGCCCGCTTCGTCAGGACGGATGTGGTAGACGAGGCCAGCGTCGAGAGCGCCGTCAGGGCCGCCGTTGACGGCGGTGGCCTGCACGTCGTCATCAATTGCGCGGGCATCGGCGTCGCCGAGAGAGTACTGGGCAAGAACGGGCCGAGCAGCCTGCAATCCTTCACCAGAGTCATCAACGTCAACCTGATCGGCACCTTCAACGTCATTCGCCTGAGCGCGGCAGCGATGGCCGCCAATGAGCCGACAGCGGGCGGGGAGCGCGGCGTGATTATCAACACCGCTTCGGTTGCGGCCTTCGAGGGCCAGATCGGCCAGGCAGCGTACTCGGCCTCGAAGGGCGGCATCGTCGGCATGACGCTGCCAATTGCGCGTGAGCTGGCCCGCTTCGGCATCCGCGTGATGACCATCGCGCCCGGCACCTTCGACACCCCGCTGCTGGCCGGCCTGCCGGAAGCGGCGCGCATCTCGCTCGGCCAGCAGGTGCCCTTCCCGCCGCGCCTGGGCCGCCCCGACGAGTACGCGGCGCTGGCGAAGCACATCATCGAGAACGAGATGCTCAACGGGGAAGTTATAAGGCTGGATGGTGCGATCCGTCTGGAATGGAACCGCCGTTAACCTCACCCGGATGCGGGAGATTACCGAAGAACTGGCCGAGCTTTTTGGCCTCACCCTTCCCATGCCGCCCCGGAAAGCGGCAGGCAGAAGGTAGCAGAGGGTAGGAAAGGGGCAAAAGTGCCATAGGATTGTTGAAAATAAAGAACCGCGCTGGCAGAACTTCCAGTGCGGTTTTTATGGAGATGCTCTAAAGGCGGATTTATGCGGTTTTGTATTTGGCATAGATTGTCCGTATGCGCTCCGCCATCCGTTCTCTTCCCTGCTGGCCGATAAGGGTTAATCCAATTTGCATGTCCAGGAGCTTCTGGCCTTCTTCGCTCAGTTTAAGCCCGGCGCTTTCTTTCAGCTTCTCATATTCGGACTGGAACTGCTCCGGGTGGTCAAAAAGCGCCTCCACCTGGGCAATGAAATGGAATAAATTGGCTTCGTCTTCAATCGGCTCAACGATTGGCTCTACAAAGGAAAACATCGGATCAAGCATGGCACCCTCCCTGGCATGGATACGCAATACGGTTACTTTGTTATTCTACCACTTCTATACACCCCCCCCTGTGTTTACTGAATAAATTCTAAACAGTTTGGAGCAGGCAATTTTCACGTAGGCTTCCCTTTTTTCCTACCGCCCGTTGTATCCTCTTCATAGAAATCGTTTCTAAGGCGCTTTTTAGGCTCACTGGATAGGGTAAAGAAGTTTTTGCTGAAGGGGGGGCAGAAGAAGATTTTTTATTCTGTATGCGCCTCTAATGAGGTTTGTAGCTTTTCCTATCCCAGCCGACAATCCCTATTCTTATTCTGGTGAACAGAACCGCCCATATGAATACTATGCGCGGCGGTGTGAGCCGCGCGCTATTTTAGACTTGCCAGAGGGGTTGAAGGGGAGATGCGCAAATCATCTCCCCTTCATGGAGAAAAAGACTATGTGAGCGTGAGCGAACGCCGTTTATTCACGCTTTCCACAGGAAAGGGCTGACCAACTACAGGTATATATACTTCTATATAGGTTGGTGTAGTGTTTCTGCGGTCGCTGGTGTAGTGTTTCTGCGGTCGCTGGTGTAGTGTTTTGGCTGGGATAACTTCTTTAATCCACAGATTTTTGGCGTTTTGCCTTGAAGGTAACAGCAGGGCTGCATGGCAGCACTGTCACGCCGCCTTTTTCAAACTCCAGTCCAAGTTCAGGATAGACAGTTTGTACCTTGCGGAGCGAGAGGCGGGCAAATTTTCCGAAATTCTTTATGTCTCGATATTCCGCTCCTAGCTGTTGATGCAACAATTCCCAGGATACGCTGCGGGAGTGTCCACTTTTTTGCGTCTGATAGGCGGTGTAGGTTGTCCATGCGTAGAGGTCGAGGGCAAGCGGCGAACGTTTGAGCGCTTTCAATGCACGCATGTCAACCGGCACCGGAGCAGCAGTGATAGCAGTAAAAAACTGCTTGCTTAACTCTATCCAGCTTCCCCATAGCGTGGGTTGCTCTGGTTGTCGCTCATTCCACCATAAAACGCCCTCCGGCGCGACTTTCATATCCAGCCATGCCTCCCCCTTGCGTCCGTTCTCCTCGCGCTTCTGGTGAAAACTGATCGTGGCCTTGAATAAGCGTTGCATCTGGTCACGTAACCGCCAGGCATCACTTCCTTTTCCCCTTCTGCTTGGGTCAAGCCCTAGCTGACGCATGAAAGCTGCGAGGTTATTGCCAAGTTCAAGGCGAGGGTTCTTCGTCCGGGATGCTTCGGTCGTTATCCAGAAGAGAAGCAAGCGGGGGATAGTGCCGTAGGGATAGCCTATGGGTTTGTCTCTATCGCTATCCCAACCTGAGCGAATAACCAACTTGAGATTGCCGTTTTTTCTGCTCCAGGCGGGTATGTCACCGGGGTTCTTATGTGGCAAAGTAGCCTGCACAAGCTGCCGTGCCATAAAGGCGGCTTCTATTTTATCAGGATCGAGTCGTATGGCTTCGGCTGCGTCGAGAAGCTTGCTTTGCTGGCTCGTAATGGAGGGATTCTTCATGGCTGGCCTACAGGAAAACAGAGGATGTTACACCTTGAGAAGCCATCTTCCAATCCATGAACTGCGTACTTTTTCAAGTTGCGCATGGGCTGCTTCCTCTTTTTCTCGCTTATTTTCCAATAGATAGGTCGCTTGTTGTCGCCAATGGTCGCGGTCTTTCTGCAAGTCGCTAATGGTATCTTGCAACTGATTACGCTCTCTCTCGCGTTCCTCACGTAATACCTCTAGCTCACGCCATAACACCTGTGTTTCACCATATGGTACGGATTGTTCCATTTTGGGTTCCGCGTTACTGTTACGATATACTGGAGGGAATACACGATGTAGCTCGGCTGGATCAATGCGGTACGCACCAGTTTCATCGCTTGTAGCTGATATTCTCCCACTTTTAATAGCACGGTGAATCGTCGTCTTGCTTTTTCCTGTAGCTTTCGCTGCTGCCCCTAACGTGTAACTCATGGTGTTATTGATTATCATATTTGTGGTTACAAGTAACTGTTACGTATACCCATAGCGAATAGTGCTATATCTGTCAATGGAATACCCATGTAACGCCTCCCATCTCTTTTTCTTACCTCCACAACCTGTCAAACCGCGCCGGGTTAGTGGCGGTGTACCTGACGGTATGCTGGATGTTGCGGTGTCCGAGGTAATCTTGGATGAGGCGCGTGGCGGCTCCCTGGTCGGCCAGGGCATAGCCGCAGGCATGGCGCAGCATATGGGGATGCGCGGCAATGGATAGCTGGGCTTGCTCGCTGGCTCTGCGTATCATCTTCCAGACCGTGACGCGGGAGAGGGCCGTGCCGCGCTCACTAAGAAAAAACGCCTGTTCTCCGGATCGCGCGCGCCTTGTTGCCAGGTATACCTTGATGGCGCGTAGCTCGTCCGTGCGGAGCGGCTGCGTGGTAGACAGCCCTTGTTTCAGCCGGTTGACATGCAACACGCGACTCTCAACATCCACCTGCGATACCCTCAGCCCGCATGCCTCGGAGACTCTCAGCCCGTGCCGGAACATCAGCAGCAACAGGCACCGGTCGCGCTCCGGGTTGCGGTTGCGGCCTGCGGCTTCCAGCAGCTTCTCGACTTCAAGGACAGTAAGGTGCTTCCGGTCTGTCATGCAAAACCCAGCCAAACTGCCAGCGCACGATTGACGGCCAGCATAGTGGCATCATCGGCACGGCCTATGGAGCCGCCTATTTTTCCTGCGGCAACGGTTTGGGCCTTATCCACCATGATTTGCGAGGCCACCTTCAGTCCATTCTCTTCTGTGGGAGTAATGGAGATGCGAAACAGGGGAGTGTCGCGGATTTCGCTTGTAACCGGCAGAAGGGTAACGGTGGGATGGCCGCTAAAATGGTCGGCCTGGATGACAAGCGCGGGGCGTGGTTTTCCGAGGTCGCCTTGCAATGCTATCTTCACCAGGTCGCCGCGCCTCATGCTTCCCAGCCTTCACAGTCGGCAACTTTTTCAAGGAAAGCGGCTATTTCTTTCTCGTGCGCATCGTGCCGGAGCATAGCTGATTGCCGCGCGCACTCCGCTGCAAAACCGCTGCGTCTCGTATCAGGAACCCAAATCTGAACCGGGCGAAGTCCAGCCTTCCGTAACGCGCTTCGATGCTTTTGCACCCGCTTGCCAACCGTTGTCATGACTCCCCTTCCCACTCTGTTACATGTAACATAGCATAGGCGCCCGTTACATGCAACACATTTCTGCAACGGATATACTTGCATTCCATCCTTTTGTTTCAAGTTCTGCCCTATCCTTGCCCCGGAAACTGCCGTTTTCCATGCCTGCTCCGGCCATACATTAAACAATTGGATACATTTTGTTTCATCCGGCTGCGCGAGCGCATTCCGGCTGTAATAAAAATTTAACAAATCTCTGCTTATCCTTCTGGATGAAATCCGGCATAATGAAACTGTGCTTCCTTCGGGAAAGCACACTGGAACTACACATTCTTATGCAGGCCATGCGTCTGCGGATAATATGCCCTTCACAGGGTTAAGCATCTCAGGATGCCGGAAACCCCTGCTGAGTAACTCCCTCAGCAGGGGTTTTGCTTACTATCTCCCTTATCCTTCCCCTGTCACAAAATCTTAACAAAAATTAACTTTTACTCTTTAACCTCTTCATCTATTCTAAAGCCTCAATTAGCGTTTGTGTAGTGCGTTTCTTGCTTGTACTGGCGACAGTACAAGCTGTTGTTAGAAAGGAGCGAAGAAAAGCTTTTTCCTCGGCTATCGGACTCGTAGTGCGGTTTTGGAGTTAAGTATCCAGGCCCTTGAGGCTTGGATTTTTTTGCTCTACATGTCATACGGATGACCGTATGGCAGAAAGGACAAAAGAATGACCAGAGAGTTATGCATCGTATGTGGTGTCGCCTATGTTGATAGTAGCGGGCGCTGCCCAAACGGGTGTACCGACAAGATCTCGCGTGATCTTAAGAAAGCTCTACAGGGAGACCAAGACGCTCTCAAAAGGTTAGAGGATTTGAAGCCGGGCATCCAAAAGTCAAAAGCCTATACTTGGGGATTACAACACGGGTTCAAGCCAAAAAAGAACGAACCTGGTAGTGGCGGCGGAACTGGGGGTGGTGACAGCGACGACAACTCTGGCAGCGGCGGTTATAAGTGCCCGAACTGTGGCGAGACGAATGGGCACGCCGAATGGTGCCCATACTATTAACCTGTAGGTTCCTCTCCCCAGTATCTCATACGGGGTACTGGGGGGAGCGGCTTCTCCATAGGCTACCAACCAAGCCCGGAAGAAGCAGAAATACCCTTCCATTCTACTGCCCTTCCATCTCCGGTAAGCTTTTGTCCGCCGTCACGGTTCCGCGTTACGCGCTGCCTGTTTCCTACACCTGTACTCTTTCTGCCTGCATGTGTTAGCAGGCCGCACTAAGGGTACTCCCAAAGGAGGGCGCTGCTCTAAACCGGCTCCTGCAACGCCGCTGGTTGCACCCATTTGCTCAATTTGGCGGCGTATGCCTTCATCACCTCTTCCATTTCCAGGAAATACTCTTCTAACGCCTTGCCCTTCACGATCTCAATCCTGGTGATCATGGCCTCGCCTTTTTTGGGTCGGAGGTGCTCTTCCTCATGAAACACCTGGATGTAGATGCAGGTTTCCCTGCGGATGGAGAGGATCATCTCCTGCAAGTGCTCCCCGTAAATCTTCACCACCAGATGATGAAATACCAGAGCGGCGTTCTTTCCGAACTCGTTGTACACCGGAAACAGGAAGAGGTTGTATTTCGGGGCGATACGGGGCTTCAGCCTGTCCAGGATCTCAAAGCTGTTTTTGGGGGCCGTCCGCAGCAACTCGGCCTCTTCCTCGTCTTCATTGCTCCGGCTGAACGGCGTCTCTCCTCTTCGCGCCAGAAACGCCCGGTAAGGCTTCTTTTGCTTCGGGAGCAATGATGACGGCTCAAACATGACGCGCCTCTCCGGTTAACCATGTGCAGGCAGCCCGCGCAAGCGCTTTTATCTCTCCGGCCCGATCTCCCGGTCGGGATCGTTGTCCCTGTCCCGGAACCGGCCCTTCACATACTTTTCCCATGTCTCCTTCGCGGTCTGAGCGGCATCATAATAGAAATCCTCAAACATAGCTACTGTCCTCTCCAACCAGGTCTTGCCCAGCCCGTATTCCTGTATTGCCCCATAGGTTTTAATCTGGCGCTCAAATTCCTTCACCAGCGCGCTTTCAAGGGGATCGTGCGCCCGGAATTGCTTCTCCTCTTCGCCAGACGGGGGTTGCCCGTCCGGGTCTGGCTCCCGGTCAGCAAGGAAAGCGGTTTGGCTTTCCGGGGCATACTCGGCAATCTGTTTTTCAAACAGGTTCGTCACGTCAACATTGGCAGGATGCTGCAATTGCGCCTTCTCCTCCTCCCAGGTAAGCGTTCCCTCCGCGTCAATGGTCGCCTCCCAGGAGAATGCCGGGACTTCCTCCGGCTCCTGAGCCGGAAGGTACTGCCGGTCAAGCTCCTGGGCGATTTCCGCCTCCACCTGCGCAAGCTCACTTACAAGCTGATCCATCCTCCGGTTGTAGGCTTCCACCTCGCGGTTTTCATCCCCGATGCGGGTAGCGATCCCCTCGCGCTCCATAGCCGTCGCATCTTTCCCTAAATGCCGCGTAGGCTTATGCAGGCTACCCTGCGCTTCGAGCGAACGGTGATCCACCCGCGCATCGCTTCCAGCTTCTTCCAGAGCGCGGTTCTGATACTCCTCCCACTGCTCGCGCCATGTCTCCAGCAACGCCGGTTTGTTCCAGTCGCGGTTCTTCCTGACCGCAAAATCATCCCCGTCCAGTTCGCGCATCGTGAGCAAGATATGGGCGTGGTGGTTCCGCTGGTCGCCGTGCCGGTCGGGACGGTGGATGGAGAGGTCGGCCACCATGCCCGCACCGACGAACACCTCCTGCACATAGCGGAAGACCAGATCGGCCCGTTGCTCGTCCGAGAGTTCCGCAGGCAGCGCTACCCGGACTTCCCGCGCGGGCTGCGCGTCCCTCCGCTTCTCGGCAAGCTCAGCGCGGTTCCATAGCTCCTCCCGGTCGTAGACCCACTCCGGGGCTTGGTCAGGGGCGAGGATGGCAGATTGCACAATGCCGCGCTTGCGCTGGTAATCGTGCGTCTGGTCTATCATGCGGTCATATAACACGCTGCCGCTGCGGTACGCAGCGCCCGCGACTGCCGAATGCCCTTTGCTGCGCTGTACCTGCGTCACCGAGAGATGGTAAATCGCCATAATCGCGCGCCTCATGCTTAACGGGGATACTTTCCCCTGATACGGACTACGCTTTCGATAGAACGGCTATTTCCTCGTCAATCGTTTCCAGTGCTTGCACCAGTGGCTCCAGGGTGCGGTTGCCTGCGGCAATTTCGCGGTTGAGATCGCCGCGCTCCGTGCGCTTGCCTTTCCGCTCCATGTCCGTCGCCGCTTTTCCCAGGTGCTCGGTCGCTCTGCGGCGTATCCCTTGCGCTTCGAGCGTGCGGTGATCCACCCGCGCATCGCTCCCTGCGGCTTCCAGAGCGCGGTTCTGGTAGTGCGCCCATTGCTCGCGCCAATACATCAGTGTGTGCCGCCTGCCCCATGCGCGTTGCTTCGTCCTGGCAAAACGCCCGCCGTCCAGTTCGCGCATTGTGAGCAAGATACAGGCGTAGTGGTTGCGGGCATTCCCACGCGGGGCGGGAGGATGGATGGAAATGTCGGCAACCATGCCCGCACTGACAAAGATGTCCCGCGCATAGGTTAACACCAGCCTGGCGCGCTGCTCGTCCGTGAGTTCATGCGGCAGCCCCAGCCGGATTTCACGGGCGGGTTGCGCGTTCCTGCGTGTCTCGGCAGCTTCGGCGCGGTTCCATAACTCCTCGCGGTCATAGACCCACTCCGGGGCATGGCTAGGGGCAAGGATCGCAGACAGTACCACCCTGTGTTTACGACAGAAGTTATGGGCCTGCATCGTCCGCCAGCCATAAAGCCGCGTTCCGCTCCTCTCCGCAGCTTTTGCTACCGCTGAATGGCCTTTGCTACGCTGTACCGGCTTGACATCGAAATGATAGATTGCCATCACCCTACCTCGCTTTCGCGGTGACGGGGTTTCATGCACATGAAACCCCGTAAAGCAGGGTGCAGGGGTGCCACTCCCTGCCGCACACATCGCCTGCGATGTAGAAGTGCGCCCTTTGGGCTTTCCGGCTTGTCGATAACTCCGGCGCTGTGCATATACCCGCCTCTTTTTTGCTCGGCGACTGCCGCTCCGCAGAACCACGACAATAGGCGCAGGCATAGTATATAATTTCTTGCAGCGGCGTGTAAATTGAAGATACGATGACAAAAAGGGCGGGTGAAAAATGTCGAGCGATAAATTAGCCAGGTTGCGCGAAAAACGGAAAGTCATCGCCGAGCAGATACGGCGTGAGGAGAACCGCCTCAGCAGACAAGAACGCAAGAAAGACACGCGGCGGAAAATCCTGGTCGGGGCGGCGATCCTTCACAAAGCGGAGAACGAGCCGGAATACAAAAAGTGGCTGATACACCTGCTTGACGGATTTCTGGAGCGCGAAGACGACCGCGCCTTGTTCGGCCTGCCTCCTGCCAAGTTGGAAACAGAAAAGCCTGCTGAATCGTAAAGGCCCTCCTGAACTGCCTGGAATACTGGCCGCTTGTTTATTAGGGTAAATATCAATCTTCAGTGGTTCGATATTGAATTTTCCTCAAGATTATTTACTTTGAATTTTTCGTTGGTTAACCTATTACAAAATTCTATTTTTTTGTGTATAATTCATAATGGTAGGGCATTCAAAGCTTGTTGTAGAGGGCAGCAAGCATAAAAGCAATGAAACAGCAAAGATTATCGCTGTAGTAGCCTGAAATGGCGATAGCGCCACCATGCCCCAGCATTATGGGGAGAAAGCGAGATCATTCATGTTGCGAAATGATTCTCCTGAGAATGAGGTTAAGAACCTCGTATTCCTTACATTAGCCAAATGTGGTCATGTACTTGAGCTAATAGAAAGAGCGCAGGCTGGCGAGGACATACGAGTCCTCCCGGAAGGAAAAGCGCAACCGGGATCTGGCATACCTAGAATCGTTGGGCAATTAAAAATGATAGAAGACCAAACGCGGGATATTCAGCGCAAGATGGTATCTTATCGAATATACGATAGCGAAGTAGAGCACAAGTTAGAGGCGATTATTACTGTTACAAGATATGACATAAAACCAGGACTCAATAAGTTAAAGTTCAATGCGGCCTATGCTACTTCTAAGGCGCTCATAGATGAATGGGGGCCGAGGATAGATACCATCCTGAGCATAATTGAAAAGAGCATTAACATAGTAAAAGCAAGTAAAAAGCGGGACTGAACTAACAAGCTGTAGCCTGTTACCTTGCCCGAAGAGTTTCCTTGCGATTGGTAACTCTTTGGGCATGGGTCATAAGAATGTCTTCTTTCCCGGCTGTTTCCTGTCCCGCTTCGCCAGTTTCTAACGCCATATCATGTAAACCTTCGACTTTTTTGCCAAGCGGCTTTGGAGGGTCCCACACTTTGGGAAACCCTGTTATAACTTTGGTCGCAACTCCTGTTGCACCTAGCAGAGCGCCCCACATGAAGCCTACACTAGCAGAAAATCTTTTGGTCAAAGTTCCTGCGAGTGCGCCTATGGCCGCAGGAGTTATTATCCAAATTGTAGCCCCTACCCCTCCTACTAAATTTGCCAGTTTGACCTTTGGAGTCTTCAAGGCATTATCGGTATTATCATTTAACATAGTATCTCCAGTTTCAAGGAATTATACTCGGTTTAATAGCAGAGAGGGATGAAGATTTTGTTACGACTCACCCCGGTGATGGCTCTGTCGAGGATGGACTCTGGACTCCTACTCTCTCCAGCATAATAAAAAGCCCGCCGGATGGGGAAAGGCTTTGATGTTCTCCCTCACCCTGTGGCAAGAACTCATAAAAAGCTGATTTTATGCTTGTGGCGGTTCTGTACCGTCCTGCTGCGACGGATCGCGCAGGCTGGTGAGTAGATAGCCTTGCTCTGGCATCGGATAGGCCAGGAGGCCAAGCCTGGCAAGGGCAGGCTTGCTTTTGTCGAGGATCGCCACCAGGGGCGCGATGACCGGCTCCAGCGTATCGGTGAACCGAGCCGCCTCGATCCTCTCGACAATCCCGGCAGGCGGCTCGTCGCTAATAAGCGCTACCAGCTTCTCGTAGCGCACAAACGAGGGCCAGTCATGGAGCAGTTGCATGACAATTCTGCATGCCTCTCGCTCAAACTGGCTATCGGCCCGGATTTCGCGCATGCCCCAATCAACGAGCAGCGCCAGGCCGTTTTTCGGATTGATGACGACTTCATGCTCGTCCGGCAAGAGGGCGATAGTGCTCACATCCAGCGGGTAGTATTTATACGCCCCGTTATCCCGACGCGCTTTACTATCACTGCTATCCATTGAAAGACACTTCCTTTCTTTCGGGTGGTTGCTATGAGACGATATAGAACACCTGGATCGTAATGTGCTGCGGATCGGTGGGAAGCTGGTCCTTGAAGTCGAACCGTTGCAGGTGGACACTCCCGCTGGCTACCCCGTCTCCCCGCTCAAGGGTTGCTCTTGCCTGCTCCTGGCTCTCTCCGGCTATCTGGTGGGCAAGCTGTGTTAATTGCTCCTGGGTGAAATGGTACACCCATAGACCGGCAAGCGAGACGTTCAAGCGGGCCGTATAGTCGGCGTAGGTGGAGCCGTTCACTGTCACCTGTACCGTTCCTGCCTGCTGGTAGTTGGCAAGATTGGCGCTCTGCGCAAGCATGGCGGTCGCAACCTGATTAAGTGAAGCCGTGCGATAGGCCACGCTCCTACACTGCTCTGTCACGGAAACGGTGACGCTAGCGCCTTCGCTGCCTGCGGGCAGGCTACTGGTGGTGTGTGGCGTGCAAAGCGGGGTGACAAGCTGCTCCCCCGTCCGTGCTTCTTTGGCGAGGGCTGCGGTTGCCTGTGGCGAAAGAGCAGCGAGCAGATCGTTGGCCGCGTTTTGAATATCACTGGTTTGAGCGTAGCTATAGTATCTTTCGTCCTGTCCCCCTGAAAACGGGGTCGTATTGATTGCGGTAAGGAACTGACTCCCACAACACCGCGTGGAGATCGCGCGGGCGGAAAGATTACCCGCGCTCCCTGCCTGGATCACATGCGCGGGGGTGATCGCTGTGCCAAAGGAGTAGGGCAGGATCGCCGCCTGAACTGTGACCGTTTGATCGGTGACGACGGTCACGCTTTGTATGGTAAAGCTCGTCCCTGCGCTGATCGTATAGCTTTGGGTGGCGTCGGCATTGGAAAAGGTAATCACGCCTGTTGCCTGCGTCGCCTGAACGTGGCCCTCTCCGGTCGCGGGGACGGTCTTGCTCCTGGTGAAACTGACCGGCTCAAGCTCCCTTCCCTGCACCTGCCCGGCTTGCGGATTGGCGGCAATGGTCAACGTGGCCGTTGTCTGCAAGCGTCTTACCTGCGGGGTCAGGATGACGGTAGCGCTTGCCGTCAAGGGCAAAAGGTAGAGGTAACTGACGGTTCCGGCTGCTAGCATGCACAGAAGCATAAGCGACACGAGAGGCACAAGGTGTCTTGTGCCTCTCGGCTGCTCGGTTGGGGCTGGCTCCGGGACAGCTTCTTCCTGTGGCTCCGCTTCTCCTTGCGCTGTCGTGGCCGTCCCGGCGGGCGGTGCTCCCTGGTCCTCTTGCATGGGCGCTTCGCTCTCAACGGCGTTGGCGTCAAGCGGACTGGTCCCGTTGCCCGGCACCAGTAACACCGCTCCGCCTTCCAGGCGGTACAGGTCTATGTCAATGATGCTCGGCTCTGCCGTTCCCTCCTCCTGGTCGGCTTCCGGTTCGTCTCCTCCTCTCTCGGAGAAATGGGCAAGGATCAGGTTCTCGACCTGCTGCTCCAGGTCGTGTGGGGTCTCGTTCATCGGGTTTCCTCCTACGGGTGTGGGACGGCTTTAAACGTTCCGTTGGGCTGGTTGAGAAAGATAAATTGACTATTGTTCACATGAATGACTAAATCGGGGCGTCCGTCGTGATTCACGTCGGGAAAGGTGAGCGTGGCCGGGGCCAGGTCATCCCCAGGACCGATGAGCGATGGGCCGATATAGACTTTAGCGCGGGTTGGGTCATCGCCGGGGAACTCGATGACGATGATCTGTCCCTGCAAGTTCTCGGCGATGAAATGGCTCTGGGGATGGCTCTTCGTGCCGTGCCCAACATTGGCGTCTACTTGCTCGGTGCGCGGCATCCCATACTGCCAGGTGTCGCGCGTGTTCTGCCACCAATTCCCTAACGCGGAAAGCGCCATCCATCCGATAAGCATCAAAAACAGCGCTCCCCCTACCCAGACGAACCAGTGCAGGCGGGGTAAACGGCGGCGCTCTGGCAGATAACTCTCCGGGTCCGTCCTGGCGGGCGGCATTTCGTAGACGGTATCGCTCGGCGTGGGTCGCTTCGGGTTTGGGTGGCGACGCTGCCTCTGTGTGGGCACCTGGGGCGGCGCGAGAAGGTGAGCGGCATACTGGTACTCTGCGGGCAGGTCGTCAAGTTCCCGCTCGGTGACATGCATCTCGGTGCCGTCCGTGAGCGGAATGACATACAGATGGCCGACAGGCCGATGCCGCAGCGCACTGCGAGGAATACCCGTAATGCTGCGGTCCTCGCTGGTATTGCGGGTCATGGCTGATGAGCTTGTCCGCTGCGGAAAGGCGCGTGCGGCGGGGGGCAAGCTGGCGCGGCGGATGGGAACCGGTTGATTACTCATGGCTCAGGACCTCCATCTGGCTTTCCTGGGTTTGAAGATCCTGATGCTTCTTGCACAAGCCTGGAATGGGATTGCCGCGCGGAGCAGGAACACAGCCGCGACAGGCAGCGAACTTCTTGCAGCGTTGACACAGGAAATAGCCAACAATGATCGTTGGTTGCCAGTCGTGCCCTTGAGAGCGGCAACTGTTGACGATCTTCTTTAAGGCTTTGGCGGCGAGACTCATAGAACCTCTCGTTCTTGACTGTGACGGCCTATGAGCTTACAATCTCATGGGGCCGGTCGGACTGTAATGGGGTTTTGACGGTTCCGCTCGCTGGCTTGCGTCTTGCACACGGAAGCCAGCATGGTTGACTGCTCTGCGCTCACCTCCTTCGTGAATTGGTGCTGGGATTATCGACAGGCGGGGCCATTCGTGGTATATTATCATCAGGCTTTTAGCCTGTCCTGAAGGCAAAAAGACGCCTATCACAGCGTCTTTCACCGCCACTGTGTTAAGTCACACAGGATGGGTTGTTTCTATTTGCGCTGTGAGTACCCTGCGAAAGTTCGCACAGCGCAAAGCGTCGTTAAAAGTCTGCGGGGAGCGCCTGGGTTCCTGCCTGGGCGCTTCTTGGCATCACCTCCTTATAAGCCTGGATGTCATCAGTCGGCCAGGTTCAGCCCTTCAATATCCCTGTAGGAAATCTCCACGCCTAACCCTTTACTGATAGCATTTGCAATCTTTCCGGCAGTCGCCGAGTATACGGGTTTTCCTGAGATAGCATCACGCAACGTTCTCTCGTCAATACCTGCCTCATGTGCAAGCCGCCTTCTCGACCATCCAAGCTTAATCCTATACTCGTTCAGGGTCATAGGTTAAGCACTCCAAAAATAAATTCGGTCCCTCCTAAGTATGCCATCATACTAGGGGAATGTCAATGCGTTCTATGGCAATTTATATCATTGTATGGTATAGTTAGGCATAGAGAGATGCACTCTATTCAGGCGCTTCGGGAAATCTAAGCCCGGAGCCGCCGCCGCCGGGGTTCTTATGGTATAGTTATTCTGGCACAGGACGCTGTTGCGTTCCGCCTGATAGGTCAAAGCGAGGTGATATGCGTGGGTATCAAAATCGTACACGCTGCGCAGGAAACCGAATACGATTTAACCGGCATCGAAGTTGATCTTACGCGAAAGACCGGCGTACTCATCCGGCAATCCCGGAAGAAGTCTGACAAGAGCCATTATGAGGGCCGGTTGAGACAGGAAACGATGGTTCCCATCGCCATAGCGATAAGGGGAGACGAGGACGACCGTAACATTGAGTTATATGATGAAGGCGCGGGCGTCAGCGGCACCAAAGGGTACGATGAGCGCCCAAAGCTCTCCCGGCTCTACATTGACATTGCGAATGATGTTGTCGGCAGCCTGGTGCTCGCGCGGGCGGATCGGCTTTTCAGGGATAAGCATTTTCGCAATGTGAGCATGTTCACCGAACTGGCGGAGAAGAAAAAGCTCAAACTCATTGTGCCGGGGCGCGCGGTGTATGATTTCACACGCACCAAAGACTTGCAGGCGTTCCAGAAAGAGATGCAGGACGCCTATAACTACCTCGCCACGCAGATCGTGTACCTCAATGAGACGCGCCAGCAGAAGGTGCAGCGCGGACTCTATGGCGGCGGGCACTTGCCTGCACCATATGTGATTGACCGCAATGCCTGGAAAGACGAGCAGCGTCCTATCATATACCATCCCTGGCAGGAGATAGCGGTTGATCTCTTCCAGCGGTTCTATGACAACGACTTTTCCCTTGCCTATATCGTCCGCTATATCGAGAGCCTTCCCTGCCTCTTCCCTTACCCTCCCGCCGAAGACCTCCAGAAATACAATTTTCCGACGATTATGAGCAGGGTGGAAAAGGGATTCACCTTCGCCAGCCTGGACGCGCTCAAGCATTACCTCAGCAACATGACGCTGGGGGGATATGCCAAAATCGGAAAAGACGAGCTGGGGAATGAAATCCTCCTCGCGGGCGCGTTCGAGGCGGCGGTGCCGATGGATTTGCTCGCACCCTGCTACGGCGCTATCACCGGACATTATCCTGATGGCACACCCTTTGATAAGTGGAAAGACAGCAGGCGGTCGCGGAAGCACACCCGGCAATGGGAGTCGGACGCCATCCTGCACGGCTTCCTCAAAAGCGATGACGGGGCGGTAAGCTTCTCCGTTGATAACCAGGAAAATAAAAATACGAAAAGCCGCTATGATTGCCACCAGGGGTCGCCGCTCTACGGAAGCAACCGGGTAGGCATCATCCAGACAAAGACGGCATGGACGGTTTCCTGCAAGGAACTGGACGCGATTGTGCTCGACCGCCTGTGCGACCTGGCGCAGTATGACGGCGAGATGGCTGACCGGATCAAGGCGATTTGGGAGAGCCGTCAAAGCGGCATGGTGGATGAGGCGCAGGTGCTCAAGACGCAAATAGAAAAAGCACAGGCGCAGATAGCGCGGCTGGACAACCTGCTGACCAAACCGGCGCGGCCCTTGAGCAAGCAAACGGAAGCCCGTTACATCACGCAACTGGCGGAAGCGGAGATCGCCCTGGAGGGCTTCCTAGAAAAGCAGCAGGCGCAAAGCGGACAGGAAGACCCAGAGCGCGTGGTGCCGAATTTCTACTACGTGCTCTCGCACCTGCCCACGGAGTACAAAAAGCTGAGCAGCGAGCACCAGAAAAAGATGATACGGAAAGTGGTCAAGGCGATTAAACTTAACATGGTGTCCTCGCATCTGTTCCTCTTGCATATTATCTGGGAGGACGGTGTGGCCGCGCGGGACGATGTGGCGCTCATCTGGCGGGGAACCATGCCCAATACCAACGAAGCCTGGAGCCGGGAAGAAGAAGAAACCCTGTTCGCCATGTATCACGAAGCAGCCCAGGTGGAACTCATGCAAGCTTTTCCCCGGTTCTCATGGTATCGCATCTGCGACCATGCCAAAGAGAACGGCATTTACCGGAACCGTTCTCTTACCACAGGCCGGGGGATGGCTAATCTCTATCACCGCACCGTAAGCTGGCAGGATTTGGAGGCGGTCGCCCGCCTGGTAGAAGAACCGGCAGCGAAAGAGCGTATGCAGGAAATCGCCAACACGCTTGCGAAAGAGACGTTGCGGGGGCAATTGTCCGCCCACTGGTGGCTGCCTCTGGATGAGGTCAGCTACCTGAGCCTGCTGGACGGCCCGGATGACGGCGGGGACAGCGGCATCCGCCTCCTCTTCCCGGATAAGAGTAGTAGTATAGGGGATGGCACAGAGGCCACCCGTGAATTGCTTCATGGTGAGACCATAACTAATGCTTCGACGGCGCGATCAGGATGGCGCCGCGCTAATTCAGAGGTGAACTTATCAGCATGTTATCCTTCGCTGCAACTAAATGGAAGCCGGGCACATCTATCATTAAGCGAACGCCTTCCATGCTGCGTTTCGCGACGTTTCTCTCTCCAGCATTGTATGAAACGTATGCATATATTAGCAGCTATGTCGGTGAACAGGTAGGCCGCGCTGCGCAACTGGCGGTGGGGCAATCGCTCGACGAATTTGCCGATGGACGGGCGCATATTGGATTTTTATGCGGGCTGCCCTACAGCCAGGCAGCGCGGCGAGATGATCCTGCTATCGAATTGCTGGCAGCTCCCGTTCTGTATCCGCCGCGCTATCATGGAAAGCCTGTCTATTTTTCGGATATCATCGTCCGCTCAAGCAGCTCCTTCACCTCTTTTGAGGATCTTCAAGGAACCGTGTGGGGATACAACGAGAAAACATCGCACTCGGGCTGGAATATCGTCAGCTACAACCTGGCGATGCGCGGCAAAACTCTCGATTACTTTGGCAGGCTGGTAAAGACCGGCTCACACCTGCGATCAATAGAGATGGTCCTGCAAGGTGACATAGATGCCGCGGCCATCGACTCCCACGTCCTCGATGTTCTGAGGATGCGTGATGCCAGACTCGCCACAAACCTGCGTATCATCGACGCCCTCGGGCCTTCGCCGATCCCTCCCATCGTCGCGGCGAAAAGTCTGCCAGCTTCACTGAAACAGGAGCTAAAACGCATACTCCTGGCTATGCACCACGATGCTGATGCAGTGGAGGCGCTGCGGCAAGGGCTAATAGCGAGATTTGTTCCCATCAGCGACGAAGATTACCGGCCTGTTCACGATATGTCCGTAAAAGCTGTGGGATGAGAAACGGAACACGCCGATATGGGCGGGGCATCCTGTGCGGATGCACAGGATGCCCCGCCCATATCGGCTAATTTCTATGCTTCGCCCCGCTCCCACTCGGCGATGCCGGGGCGCGGGTGGCGCCACTGCGGCGCCAGGGGGACGACGCCGAGTTCGCGGACGATGCGCCGCGCGGCGAGGCCCACAATGGCGGTGAAGGTGGGATAGGCCAGTTCTATCTCGGCCAGCTGCTCTACCCACATATCCGCAGCCATGCAGGTTGCAATAAGCTGGAGTATTTCCACCGCCTGCTCGCCCACGATATGCGCGCCAGGAATGCGGTGCGTCTCCTCAGAGACGATAAGCTTGCAGAAGCCCTCCCTGTGACCATCGATGAGGGCGCGGTCCAGCGCGGTGTAGGGCACCAGCGCAACGACACAACTACAGTGCGCGCGCGCCTGCTCTTCGGTGAGGCCCACGCTGCCATATTCCGGGTCGGTGAAGCCGCCATGCGGGACGATTTTATGCCGGGACTTTTGCTCGCCGCCAAGAACGGCATTTTCCGCCGCCAGCGCGCCCTCGCCGCTGGCGCTCTGCACCAGCATCATACGCCCGGTAATATCGCCGGCAGCGAAGATATGGGGAGCCGTCGTGCGCAGTTAGGGCGTTGAGGCAAGTGCGCGAAGCGTATTTGCCTCAACGCTCTCAGAGAATATCTGACATTCAGCATCCTCGCCTTTGCTATGGAATAGTCGCGCGGCTGCCCCGCGCCGAAAATAGAGGGTGTTTTGCACATAATGCGCTGCGCGCATTATGTGCAAAACACCCTCTAAAAGACGAGCGCCGCAGGCGCGAGCAAGCGCGAGTGTCGAAAAT
>Ga0070739_10002105_pt1 | contig 27573 bp, 29 predicted proteins | sample Coa_R1_7_FD_66445 | JGI IMG/M metagenome (GOLD analysis project Ga0070739, IMG submission 66445) | Surface soil microbial communities from Centralia Pennsylvania, which are recovering from an underground coalmine fire - Coalmine... | ecosystem: Environmental > Terrestrial > Soil > Unclassified ...
CCGGACCGTCCGCCTCGCGGTCCTGGGCTCCTCCGTCCAGAAGGCCGCGGCCTCCGGATATCCCTCGAGTCGCTCCAGCGCGTTGCGGCGCCGGATCGTCGTGGGCGGTCTCGTGCTGCTGTCGCTCGTCCTGATCACGGTCTCGTTCCGCTCGAGCGCGCTCGACAGCGTCCAGGGGACGGGAGCGACTGTCCTGCGGCCGTTCGAGATTGCCGCCGATCGCGTCGCGCGACCGTTCCGGGACGCGATCGGCTGGGCGCACGGTCTGGTCAACGCCAAGTCCGAGAACGCACGCCTGCGCCGCCAGAACGCGCAGCTGCGGCAGCAGCTGACCCAGGACGAGCAGGCGGTGGCGGAGAACGCGCAGCTCCGCCAGATGGTGAACTTCCACGGGCCGCCGTCGCTCGCCGACTTCGACCGCGTCGCCACCGAGGTGCTCAACAACCCTCAGAGCCCGATCGCCCAGAGCGTCACGATCGCGGCTGGCTCGTCCAACGGCATCGGCGCGAACGACGTCGTCATCTCGCCGTCGGGCGCGCTGGTCGGGATCGTCGACCGCGTGTTCGGCAGCGTCGCTCGCGTGACGCTGCTCACCGACGAGTCGAGCTCCGTCACGGCGACCGACGCGGCGCACTCGACGGCGGTCGGGGAGGTGCATCCCGGCAGCGGCGGCGGCGTGCTCGTGCTCGACCAGGTCCCGAAGTCGAAGTTCGTCGCCGTCGGCGACCGCATCGTCACCGCCGGCACGCTCGGCAACAGCCCGCTGAAGTCGCTGTTCCCGCGCGGGATCCTCGTCGGCACCGTCACCAGCGAGAGCGACACCGACGTCAACCCGTTCAAGACGATCCAGGTGCAGCCGGCCGTCGACTTCTCCTCGCTGCAGGCGGTGAGCGTTCTCGTGCCGCGGCACTGATGGAGGCGCTCAAGGCAGCGATCGTCCTCTTCGTCGCCGCGCTCGTGCAGCTGTCGATCCTGACGGAGTACCCGCCCTTCCGGAGCGGCAGCGTCGTGCTCGTCGTGCTGCTGTCGATCGCGCTGCTCCGCGGTTCCGTGTTCGGCGCGGCGGCCGGCTTCGCAACCGGGCTCCTGCTCGACGTCGCGACGCTCGGCACGCTCGGCGTCACCTCGCTGCTGCTGACGCTCGCCGGCTTCTGGATCGGCCGTTACGGCGAGACCACGGCCCGCGACCGCTTCCACGCGCCGTTCGTGTCCGTCGCGGTGGTGACGGTGCTGTACGCGTTCGGCGAGCTCATCCTGCAGTTCGTGCTCGGCGAGCCGGCGCCCGCTGGGCAGATGGCGCGCGGGGTTCCGCTCGGGCTCGTGCTGAACCTCGTGCTCACCGTTCCGGTCTACGCGCTCGTGCGCCGGATCTTCGCGCCCGCCGAGCTCGCGGAGCGGGTGCGAGAGGTGCGGCTGCTTGGCTAGCCACAGCCACCCCGGCTCTCCGCGGCGGTTCCTGCCGCCCGACCCGCGCGTCGAGGAGCCGTATCTCCTCACGCCTCAGCTCGCGCTTCGCGTCGCCATCCTCGCCTTCCTCGCGCTCGCGATCTTCGCGGTGCTCTTCGTGCGCCTGTGGGCGCTGCAGATCCTGTCCGGGCAGCGCTACCTGACGCAGGCGAACGACAACCGCGTCCGCACCCTGCGCATCGACGCGCCGCGGGGCGTGATCCTCGACCGCAGCGGTCACGTGCTCGTCAGCAACGTCGTCGGCGAGCGCGTCGAGCTCTGGCCCGCCGACCTGCCGAAGACCTGGCGGGCGGAGCTCGGCGAGCTGCGCGCGCTCCAGCAGGTCACAGGCGTCCCGGTGCGCGAGATGCTGAAGCGGATGAACGAGCAGGGCGGCGACCCGCTGACGCCCGTCGTCGTGCAGAGCGGGCTGCATCGGGATCAGATCTACTATCTCTCGGAACATAAAGCTCAGTTTCCGGGCGTCCAGCTGGCGCAGAGCTGGCTGCGCAACTACCCGTACCGCTCGCTCGCCGCGCAGGTGCTCGGCTACGTCGGGCAGATCTCGCCCGGCGAGTACAAGCAGCTGAAGTCGCAGGGATACCAGCCGACCGACTCGATCGGGCAGGCGGGCGTCGAGCTCGGCTACGACAGCTACCTGCGCGGCCGCGACGGCACCGCGCAGCTGACCGTCGACTCCGAGGGCAGGCCGAAGAGCGCCGTGAAGCTGCAGGTGCTGCCGCACGGTGGCGACGCGCTGCGGCTCACGCTCGACATCGGCCTGCAGCGCGCGGCCGAGCGTGCGCTCCGCTACGGCGTCGACCTGGCGCGCAAGAACGGCGAGGCGTACGCCGACGGCGGCGCGATCGTCGCGCTCGATCCACGCGACGGATCGGTGCTGGCGATGGCGTCGTACCCGACGTACCAGCCCTCGATCTTCGTGGGCCGCCCGAACGCGCAGAAGCTCGCCCCGCTCCTGAACGAGACCGTCGCCGAGAAGGACAACCATCCGGGTCTCAACCGCGCCATCGACGCGGCGTACCCGCCGGGGTCGACGTTCAAGCCGGTGACGGCGCTCGCCGCGATGGAGGAGCACCTGCTGTCGCCGGACGAGGAGATTCCCTGCACTCCGAGCTTCACGGCCTACAAGCAGACCTTCCTCAACTGGACGCCGCTCATCGACACGCGGCTCGATCTCGTCTCGGCGCTCGCGGAGTCCTGCGACACCTACTTCTACGAGCTCGGCCGCCGCTTCTACGTGCTGCCGCCCGACCGCGGACATCCGCTGCAGGCGTGGGCGCGGCGCTTCGGCCTGGGCGAGCCGACGGGCATCGACCTGTCGCCGGAGTCGCTCGGGCTGATCCCAACGCCCGAGTGGCTGCGCAAGACGTATGCGGGGCCGCGGTACCACGAGATCGACCGCACGTGGAAGCCGGGCTACTCGATTCAGCTCGCGATCGGGCAGGGTCAGGTGACGGTGACGCCGCTCCAGATGGCCCGGCTCTACGCGATGATCGCCAACGGCGGCAAGCTCGTCACGCCGCACGTGGCCGAGGACGTCGAGCAGACGGGGTCGAGCGGGCAGCCCGAGCGTGTCCTGCGCCGCTTCGGCGCGCAGCCGCCCGAGACCACCGGCGTCGACCCGACCGCGCTCCGCTATGTCCAGCAGGGCCTCTACGAGGCGACCCATTCGACGATCGGCACCTCCTCCGGCGTGTTCGGCAACTTCCCGGTGCCGATCGCCGGCAAGACGGGCAGCGCGGAGAAGCTCGTCTCCGTGCCCGGCTACCCCAATCCGCTCAACCTCACGCAGTCGTGGTGGTGCGGCTACGGTCCCTTCGACGCGCCGACGATCACGGTCTGCGCGGTGATCGAGAACGGCGGCCACGGCGGCGTCGCTGCCGCGCCCGCGGCCCTGAAGGTGTTCGAGCAGTACTTCCACACGACCGGGACCACGACGATGCACGCGAGCGACTGACGGTGACGCACTGATGGCGATCGAGGCGGTCGACACCAGACGCGGGCTGCGGCCCGCGCGCGAGGCGGAGGCGACGACGCTCGGGCTGCTGCGGCGGCTCGACTGGGTCCTGCTCGCGGCCGTGCTCGCGACGGCGGGCTACGGGCTGTGGGCCATCCGCGGCATCACGCTCCACGACGTCGGCGGGTCCTCCTTCTCCAGGCAGCTGGTCTACGCGATCGCGGGCGCGGTCGTCTTCACCGCCACGCTGTTCGTCGACCCCGACGTCTACCGGCGCCTGCGACGGCCGATCTACCTCGGCACGACCGGCGTGATGCTGTTCGTGCTCGCAGCCGGAGCGGCCAGCCGCGGCTCGAAGCGGTGGATCGACGTCGGCTTCTTCACCTTCCAGCCGTCCGAGTTCGGGAAGGTGCTGTTCATCCTCGTCCTCGCCGCGGTGCTCGCCGACCGCTCCCGCAACGCCGCGGACCCGCGCACGCCGCTCCGCGCGATCGGGTTCGGTGCCGTTCCGATCGCGCTGGTCTTCGCGCAGCCGGACATCGGCACCGCGCTCGTCTACACGGCCGGGCTCGCGGCGGTGCTGTTCGTCTCCGGCGTGCGCTGGTCGCATCTCGCGATCCTCGGTGCGCTCGCGATCGCGGGCGTGCTCGCCGTTCTCTGGATCCTGCCGGCGGCCGGCATGAACGTGCTGAAGCCGTACCAGACGCAGCGCCTGACCGGGTTCACGCACCCGTCGAGCGACCCGCGCGGCTCCACCTACAACCTCCGGCAGTCGATCACAGCAGTCGGGGCCGGCGGCCTGCGCGGACGCGGGATCCTCGGCGCGACGCAGACGCGGCTCGACTACCTGCCCGAGCACGCGACCGACTTCGCGTTCGCGTCGCTCGCCGAGGAGCGCGGCTTCTTCGGCGTCTCGATCCTGCTGCTGCTCTACCTGCTCGTCGTCTGGCGAGCCCTGAAGATCGTCGCCGGCGCGCGCGACCTGTACTGCGCGGTCGTCGCCGGCGGCATCGCCTTCATGTTCCTGTTCCAGGTGTTCGTGAACAGCGCGATGACGATGGGCATCGCGCCGATCACCGGCATCCCGCTGCCGTTCGTCTCGGTCGGCGGATCCTCGATGATCACGAACTTCCTGGCGATGGGCGTCCTGCAGGCGATCCACATGCGGCGCGGCCTGCGCCGGCGCTGATGGCACTCACGTCTCTGGGGCGGCGTCTGGCAAGCGGGCCGAGCGCGAGGCGCGACGGGCGGTACGCCAGGTACGACCGAGCGCCGAGCGCGAAGGACCGCACAGCCAGCGTCGCCAGCCTTTCGCGGAGCCCGGCTTCGCCGTGCTGGAGCGAAAGGCGGCCAGGGGCGTGAGGAAGGCGAAGCTGGGGCCGCTGGCCCTCCTGAGCTTGTTCCGCGAGGCGCGGACGGGCGCCGGCGACCGGCGTCCGCTGGCCGTCGCGGGTGCGCGCGAGCTCGTGCCCCTGCTCGCGCGGGAGCTGCGCGCGGGCGGCGATGCATCGGCGGTGGTCGAGGGAACGGTCGAGGGCGTCGCGGCGGTCGTCTGGCTCGGCAAGCCGGAGGAGGATCAGCTCCGGCGGGCTGCGCGCGCGGGGACGCCGGTCGTGGCGGCGAGCGACGAGCAGTCGCTGCCCTACGTGCTGGAGAGCGACATCGTCCGGGTGCCGGCCGGGCAGGGCTTTCCGCTCGACGAGATCGCGTCGGCGCTCGCGCGCCGTCTCGGCGAGAACGGCGTCGCCCTCGCCGCGCGACTGCCGGTGCTGCGCCCGGCAGTCTGCGACGCCCTGATCGCGTCGGCGTCGAAGCGGAACGCGCTCGTCGCCGCGGCGGTGTTCGTCCCGGGCGTGGACATGCCGATCCTCACGCTCAACCAGGCGCGCCTCGTGCTGCGGATCGCGCTCGCGCACGGCGAGACGGTCGACACCGCTCGGCTGCCGGAGCTGCTCGGCGTCCTCGGCGCCGGGTTCGGATTCCGCGCGGCGGCGCGCGAGCTGCTCGACGCCGTGCCGGTCGCCGGCTGGGCGCTGAAGGGTGGCGTCGCCTACGCCGGCACGCGCGCGATCGGCGAGGCCGCCGTGCGCTACTTCGCCGCGCGCGCGGCCGCGCAGGCCGCCTGACCGCCCGCCCGAGGTCCGTCCGCCCGGGGACCTACGCTCCGTCCATCCGACTGGAGGTGATCCCGATGGCGCTGACCGGTAACCAGGAAGCCCACGAGCTGCTGCAGATCGAGGAGGCGGACGCCTGGTTCGAGTACCACGAGGCGACGCGGGGCCAGTCGGCGCCGCGCTACGCCGAGATCGAGCCGTGGGCGTGGGCGCGGCTCCAGCAGCGGCTCCGGGCGATCGGCGCGCGGCGGGCGCGGCTCCGCCCGGCCGTCGAAGCTGCCTGATCCTGCCGTCGAAGCTGCCTGACCCGAAGCGTTGCTACCCTGACGGCAGGCCTATGCCAAGGCTTTTCCCGACCATCCGTGACGCGCGCCCGCCGGTGTCGACCGACGCCGCGAGGCTGCGCGCTCGCCTCCACGAGGAGAACTCGTTTGCCACTTCCCTGGTTCCGACGCAGGAAGGAGCAGGAGCAGGCGCCGACACAGGCCGCCGCTTCCGCAGCCGCACCTGAGATCCACATCGCCCCGGAGGCCGCGCCCGAGCCGGCCGCAGGGGACGACACCGACACCACCTCCTCGGGCACGACCGCACGCAAACGCCGCCGCGGCACGCGCGGCGGTCGGAACCGTCGCAAGAAGAGCGACACCACGGCTGCGTCCGGCAACGGCGCCCAGCCCGAGGCCGAGGAGCGGAAGGAGCAACAGCCGAAGCCCGAGCGGAAGCCGGCGCAACGGCCGCAATCGCGGCGCCGCTCGGCGCCGAAGCGCGCGCCGCTGCCGAAGGCGAAGCGCGAGCTCCTCGTCTCGGTGGACGCGGGCGAGAAGCGCGTCGCAGTGCTCGAGGACGAGCGCGTCGCCGAGGTGTACCTCGAGCGGCCCGAGCGGCGGTCGATCGCCGGCAACGTCTACCTCGGCGTCGTCGACAACGTCCTGCCGGGCATGGAGGCGGCGTTCGTCGAGATCGGCCTCGAGAAGAACGGCTTCCTGTACGTCGACGAGATCGTCGGGCCCGAGCTCGAAGGCCGCAAGGGCGCGCGCAAGATCCAGGATCTGATCCAGCGCGGTCAGACCGTGCTCGTCCAGGCCGTGAAGGACCCGATGAAGACGAAGGGCGCGCGATTGACGACGGAGATCTCGCTGCCGGGCCGGTTCGTCGTCTACGTGCCGCACGGCGAGGGCCTCGGCGTGTCGCGCCGGCTCGACGACGAGGAGCGCAACCGGCTGAAGGCGATCCTGAAGGAGTGCGCGCCGAAGCAGGGCGGCGTCATCGTGCGCACGGCCGCCGACGGCGCCTCGGCCGAGGACGTCGCGCGCGACCTCGACTTCCTGCAGCGCCTGTGGAAGACGATCGAGGCCCGCGCGAAGACCGCGACCGCGCCGACGCTCATCTACCAGGAGGCGGAGCTGCCGTTGCGCGTGGTGCGCGACCTGTTCACCGGCGACTTCGAGCGACTCCTGGTCGACCACGACCGCACGCACAAGCGCATCGTCGGCTACCTGAAGAAGACGTCACCGCACATGGTCGAGCGGGTGACGCGCTACCGCGAGCGCGAGCCGCTGATGGAGACGTTCGGCGTCGAGCAGGAGATCAAGTCCACGATCAACCGTCGCGTCGACCTGCCCTCGGGCGGCTACCTCGTCTTCGACTACGCCGAGGCGTTCACCGTCATCGACGTCAACACCGGTCGCTTCGTCGGCTCGCGCTCGAAGAAGTCCGGCGCGCGGCTCGAGGACACGATCACGAAGAACAACCTCGAGGCGGTGCGCGAGGTCGTGCGCCAGCTGCGGCTGCGCGACATCGGTGGGATCATCGTCATCGACTTCATCGACATGGCGAACCCGAAGAACCGGGCGACGGTCGAGGAGGCGCTGCGGAGCGAGCTCGAGCGCGACCGGACGAAGACGTACGTCGTCGAGATCTCGCCGCTCGGCCTGGTGGAGATGACCCGCCAGAACGTCACCGACGGGCCGCGCGAGGTGATGACGAAGAAGTGCCCGACCTGCGGCGGCGACGGGATCGTGATCTCGGAGCACACCGCCGCGGTCGACGTCGAGCGCCGGCTGCGCGCGCTCGTCACGCCCGGGTCGCGGGCGAAGGCGTTCAAGGTGGAGGTCGCGGCGCGCGTCGCGTGGCTCGTCGCCGGCCCGGGCGGCTCGCGGCTGCAGGAGCTCGAGGACACGACCCGGCGTCGGTTCTTCCTCGTCGGCAAGGAGGGAGAGCACCTCGACCACTTCCGCGTGCTCGAGCAGGGGACGCTCGAGAAGGTCGCGCCGACGCTCCCGTTCGAGGCCGGCCAGGAGGTCGACCTGAAGCTGGGCGAGGTCGGCCTGCACGATCCCGAGGCGGGCGTCGGAAAGCTCGACGGGATCGAGATCGTGGTCGGCGGCGCCGCCCGGCTCGTCGGCAAGAAGGTGAAGGCGCGGGTCGTCGCCCTCAGCGAGGGGCTCGCGTGGGCGGAGCTCCTGTCGCCCGTCGACAGGGTGCAGGAGCCGTTGACGGCCGAGGCGGAGGCCGAGCGGCCGACCCGGACGCGGAAGGCGGCGGCGAAGCCGGAGAGCGAGGAGCCGGAGGTCGAGGAGCCGGAGGTCGAGGCTGTTGAGGAGACCGACGAAGGAGTCGAGGCGGTCGAGGAGGGCGAGGCGGGCGAGGAGCCGGCCAAGAAGAAGCGGACACGCCGTGGCTCGCGCGGCGGCCGCGGCCGGAAGAAGAAGCCAGCGGCGGTGTCCGCGGACGGCGACGCGGCAGCGCCCGAGGAGTCCGAGGCGTCGGGCGCCGAGGTGCCCGCGCAGCCCGACGACGAGGCGATCGCGGACGGGCCCGTCATCCACGTGCCCGAGCGCGAGCTCGACGAGCCGTCCGAGGACGGCGCAGACGCCGAGCGGCCGAAGAAGCGGACGCGGCGCGGCTCGCGGGGCGGCCGCAATCGCCGCAAGAAGACCGCGGCGGGTGCGTCGACGGAGACCGAGGTGGAGGCTCCCGCCGACGAGGCTCCTTCCTCCGACGGCTCGGGCTCGGCGAACGGCAGCGGCGAGTGGGAGTACACGCCGATGTCACAGTGGGAGCTCGACGACAACTAGGCGCCGTCGCTACACTTCCGGGCGCTTCGCGGGCCGTCCGCCCGCGATTTCCACGTCATGGACTACGCGATCATCCGTCTCGGCGGCAAGCAGTACCGCGTTCGCGAGGGCGAGACCCTCGTCGTGGACCGCGTCCCCGCGGAACAGGGCAAGACCTTCTCGCCCGAGGTGCTGCTCGGCGACGGCGCGGCGGTGACGGCGCGCGTCGTCGCGCACGAGCGCGGCCCGAAGATCCGCATCGGCAAGTACAAGCGGCGCACCGGCTACCGCCGCCACACCGGTTTCCGCGCGGCGACCTCCCGGCTCGAGATCTCGCTCGGCGGCGCTCCGAAGCGCGCGGCCGCCAAGCGGGCCGAGCCGAAGCCCGAGGCCGCCGCGGCGAAGCCCGAGCAGGCGGCGCCCGAGACGCACGTCAAGGGGCTGCCGAAGGGCTACGAGGAGATGACGGTCGCCCAGGTCGCCGAGGGCGCCAAGTCCTGGAACCGGCCGATGCTCGAAGCGGCGCTCGAGCACGAGCGCGGGCACGCGGCCCGCAAGGGCGCGCTCGCCGCGCTCGAGTCGGCGCTGAAGGCGAAAGAAGGGTAGGAGGCATGGCGCACAAGAAAGGGCTCGGCTCGTCGAAGAACGGCCGTGACTCGAACCCGAAGTACCTCGGCGTCAAGATCTTCGACGGCCAGCAGGTGCAGGCGGGCAACATCATCGTGCGGCAGCGCGGGACGCGCTTCCGCCCCGGAGTCGGCACGCAGATCGGCCGCGACGACACGATCTTCGCGATCCGCCCCGGCACGGTCTCGTTCCGCGCGAGCGGCGAGCGCCGCACGGTTTCCGTCGTCTGACGGTCGGTGCCTGACACGTAACGGTGTCAGACACCGTTAAGGAACATGTTCAGCGACCGGGCGCAGATCCACGTCGTCGCCGGTAAGGGCGGCGACGGCGGGCTGAGCTTCCGGCGCGAGAAGTTCGTGCCGAAGGGCGGCCCGGACGGCGGCGACGGCGGCGACGGTGGCGACGTAATGCTCGTCGCCGATCCCGCGTTGCGAGACCTCTCCTCGCTGCAGCGGCGCCGCTGGATCAGCGCCGGGCGCGGCGAGAACGGCCGCGGCGCGCGCAAGCACGGCGCGCGCGGCGCCGACGCGGAGCTGCGCGTGCCGGTCGGAACCCAGGTGCTCGCCGACGGCGCTGTCGTCGCCGACCTCGCGCACCCCGGCGCGCGCGCCGTGCTCGCGCGCGGCGGCCGCGGCGGTGGCGGCAACGCCCGTTTCGTCTCCTCGACGCGTCAGGTGCCGCGCTTCGCGGAGGTCGGAACGCCGGGCGAGGAACGCGACGTGGAGCTGCATCTCAAGCTGCTCGCCGACGCCGCGCTCGTCGGGTTGCCGAACGCCGGCAAGTCGTCGCTGCTCGCGCGCATCTCGAACGCACGGCCGAAGGTCGCGGACTACCCGTTCACGACGCTGCAACCCGTCCTCGGCACCGTCGAGTCGCCGGACGGCCGCCAGCTCGTGGTCGCCGACGTGCCGGGCCTGATCGAGGGCGCCAGCGAGGGCGTCGGCCTTGGCCACGAGTTCCTCGCGCACCTCGAGCGGGCGCGCACGCTCGTGCACGTGATCGATGCGTCGCAGCCGGCCGACGAGCAATGGCGGACGATCGACGCCGAGCTCGCCGCGTACGGCGCCGGGCTCGCCGAGCGGCCGCAGATCGTCGTGCTGAACAAGATCGACCTCGAGCCGGAGCCGTCGTTCGGCGTCGAGGACGAGCGGATCGTCGCCGTCTTCCGCGTCTCGTGCGCGACCGGCGCGGGCATCGACGACTTCCGGCGTCGCCTGTTCGCGCTCGTGCCGGAGCCGCCGGCGGAGGAACGCCCGGCCGCGGACGAGCTCGCCGACTTCCTCGTCTACCGGCCGCAGCCGCGGCCGCGCCCGTGGCGGCTCCTGCGCACCGACTCCGGCTTCCGCGTGCTCGGAGAGCCGTCGCCTGACGAGCTCGAGCGCGCGCTGCGCGCGGCCGGGGCCAAGGCGGGGGCGACGGTCGAGGTCGGCGGCGAGGAGCTCGAGCTCGCCTGATGCTCGGCCTGTTCGGGGGCAGCTTCGACCCGCCGCACCGCGGCCACGTCGCGCTCGCGAAGCGCGCGAGGGAGGAGCTGGGGCTCGACGGGCTGCTCGTGCTCGTCTCCGAGCAGCCGGGCCACAAGGACGTGACGACCCCAGCGGACGTGCGGCTCCGGTTGACACGTGCCGCGTTTCCCGACGACGAGGTGGTCCTCGACGACCGCGCTCGCACCGTCGACACGCTCGAGGAGCATCCGGAGTGGCGCGACCCCGTGTTCCTCGTCGGCGCGGACGAGTTCTGCGACTTCCTGTCGTGGAAGCGGCCCGACGACGTGCTGGCGCTGGCGCGCCTGGCTGTCGCGACGAGGCCAGGCTTCCCGCGCGAGGGGCTCGAGTCCGTGCTCGCCCGGCTCGCGCACCCCGAACGGGTGCTGTTCTTCGACCTCGAGCCGCTCCCGATCTCCTCGCGCGACCTGCGGGCGCGCCTCGCTGCCGGCGAAGACGTGTCCGACGAGGTGCCCGCGGCGGTGCTCGACATCGTCCGCCGCGAGGGGCTTTACCGCGGATCGACGCGGGTACACTGAGCGCGCTTGAGCCCGATCGAACAGGCACGCCGCATCGCGGCGCTCGTCCAGGACAAGCTCGCACGCGACGTCGTCATCCTCGACATGCGTCCGGTCTGCACGTACACCGACTTCTTCGTCGTGTGCACCGGTGGCAACCCGCGCCAGACTGCCGCGATCTGGGACGAGGTGCACGAGCGCCTGAAGCGCGAGAATGCGCTGCTGCCGCGCTCGGTGGAGGGCACCACGCACGGCACGTGGATCGTCGCCGACTACCTCGACGTCGTGCTGCACGTGTTCACGCCCGACGCGCGCGAGTTCTACCGGCTCGAGGACCTCTGGGACGACGTCCCGCACGAGTCGGTCGGCGCGGCCACGGGTTGAAACTGTTTCGATCGGGACGATCGAAACAGCTTCGAGCGTGAGTACACTGGATCGTCTCCCGGGCCCATAGCTCAGCTGGGAGAGCGCGTGCATGGCATGCACGAGGTCGCCGGTTCGAGCCCGGCTGGGTCCATCGCGATAGATCTAGCGCGAAGCCGAAGATTTCACGCGACGCAGCTCACGTCTTCCTCGTGTGGCAGTCCGCAGCGAACTCTGCTCCGTGTCGTTCGTAGGGACCGCAGACGACGACGAGCCGCGGGTTCACCGGCTGGACGGGCCAGGCGCCGTAGAGCGAGAACCAGAGGGTGCGGCCGTCGTAGGCGAGCGAGGCGTTGGCACGCTCGGGCTCGCGGCCGACGTTACCGGCAGGGAGCGCGCGAATCAGACCGGCGCGATTGGTCGCCGGGTTGACCTGCAGGAGGCAGAAGAAGGACTCGCCCGAGTAGGGTCTGGTGCCGGGGCCGCAGTAGCCGGAGAGCCAGATCGAGCCGTGCCCGTAGGTGAGGGCGTCGATCCCTTGCAGCCGGTCGCGGGCGAGCACCGTCTCGGTGAGGACCGTGGTGATGGTGCGGGTAGCTGGGTCGAGCCGCACGAGGCGCGGCTTCGCACCGCCGCCGCTGAACCAGACGTCGCCGCTTCCGTCGACAGCCGCGTGGCTCCGCGACCCCACCAGTGGCGACGGGATCGTGTCGATCACCTTGACGGTCGCCGGATCGATGCGGAGGATCGCGTGCCGGTTCGGCTCGGCGGCCCAGATGCTCCCGGCGGTGCCGGCGAGCCAGACAGGCGGGTCGGTCAGCGGCATGCGGGCGCTCACCCGATTCGTCGACGGGTCGATCTCGAGGAGCGAAGCGCCCGAGCCCCGGCCGCTGCCCGCGACCCACATGCCGGTCCGGCCGGCCGTGATCGCGCTCGGCAGGATGCCGGTGCCGATCGTTGCCGTTACCTTGTCCGTCTCCGGGTCGATACGGGTGACGGTGCCGGCGGCCTGGTCGAGCGCCCAGATCGAGCCGAACCCGGCGGTGATGTCGCCGCCGCCCCGAGAGCCGATGGCGATGCTCGCAACCACGCGCTCGCTGCTCGGATCGACGCGCGAGACGGTGGCGCGGGCGGGATCGGCCGTACACAGCGAACACACCACGCTCGCGCGATCCGGGGTGTTCACCCACAACGACCCGAGGGCGAACGTCATCGGGCCGGCCAGAGGCAGATAGCCCGAATGGAGCGCGTCGGCGATCGGAGGTGGGAACCCGGTCGAGCCGGCGGCCGGTGCCTGTGCGAGGGCAGTGTTGCCGCCGGCAGCAGTCGGGTCGGAGCCCCGGCCGCCCAGGCCGAAAGAGACGGAGACGGCAGCCACCGTGACAAGCGCAACAGAGCCCGCGATCGTCAACCGACGGCGCCGCTGCCGTCTGCGGGCCTCGCCGATCAGCCGCACGAGCCGTGGACGCCGCCATTGCGGGAACGCGAAGGCGCTCATAGTCGATGATGATACCATCAGTAGCACCATCGTGACGTTCAGCATCGACCACCGCGAACCAGTGCCGCTCCACGAGCAGGTCGCGGGGGAGATCCGCCGCGCCATCGCCGACGGCGAAGCCAAACCGGGCGACCGCCTCCCGCCGGCTCGCGACCTCGCCGCCGTCCTCGGCGTGAACTCCAACACCGTGCTCCGTGCGCTCCGCCTACTCCGCGACGAGGGCCTGCTCGAGTTCCGACGCGGACGCGGCGTCAGGGTCGTCGGCAGCCCGGAACAGAGCGCCGTCACGACCAGGGCGAAAGAGCTCGTCACGTTCGCCCGCCAGCACGGCTACCGACGCGACGAGCTCCTCACCCTGATCGAGAACCTGCCCTAGCCGGTTCGAGCCCGGCTGGCCCCGTTGCGGTCAGCGCCGCGAGCGAAGAGGTGCCTCGTCGCGCTCGCGCAGCTCCGGATCGGCGGGCGGCAGCCCGGCGCGGGCGCGGCGGTACTCGCGGACGGCCGAGCCGGCGCCGCGACCGAGGCCGGGGAGACGGCGGCGGCCGAGGATGAGCGCGACGACGATGGCGACCGCGATCAGGACGAGCAGGTCGAGCACCTCGCCCACGGTACCCGGAGACGCGCCCGACGAATCCGCCCGTCGTTCCGCGTGCGTGACCCGATTCGAGGGGGACGACGCCAGCATCGGGGCGGCGGTGCAGGAACGCCTAGCCGCATCCCGGAGTGACAGGGTGATGCAGCCAGAGCGTCACGACCCCTACCAACGCGGCGACGGACGTCGAGAAGACGAGGAAGAAGACGAGGGCTTCGCGGCGGGTGAAGTCTCCGGCCAGGCGGATCGTCGCTCCGATCGCGAGAACGACGAAGCCAGCGATCCCACCGACCGCAGTGACTTTCTCGCCCGGCGGCCACGGCAGTTCGCCGCATCCCTGCCATCGTGGCGTGACCAGCTCGGCGACCAACGCGACGGCCAGCGCGAGCCAGCCCGCGAAGGCCACCCCGAGCGCAACTCGTCGGCCGGGGCCGCGTGGGAAAAGTCGCGAGCTCACGGCGTCTTCGGGGTTCTCGAACACCACATGTCACCACCGATGACTGCCTGCCCACTCCGGGAGTACAGCCATTCGCCGTGGCCGCAGGCGATGTACGCGCCCTGGATCTTGAATGGGACGTTCGAGCCATTCGGAAGAACGCCTACCTTCGGCGGGTGTCGCGGTCGACGCACCGGTCGGAATTGCGACTGCCGTGGTGTCGCGAACGTGTACGCCCAGGGGACGCTGCTCGCGAAACTGATGAACTTCGTAGAGAAGTTCGGGATCGGCCCACGCCCGTAGTCCTCCCATACCTGTCGATCACCGAAGGTGTCGTGAAGGAGCGCGTCGAGGTTCCACAGCACGCGCCCGTATGCGGTCAATCCGGCGGGCGGCCCGGAGGTAGCACCAAGGCCGGGGGCAGGAGGCGCGGCGAACGCTGACGCGAGTACGGCCACGCCGACCCCGAGCCTGAGGAGCATCGAGGCGAGTCTAGACCGCTATGCAACCAGGATCGGAGGCGGTGGCGTGATCGGTGCGGCCACGGCGGAGAGCGACTGGCGGCTGAGGTGGCGAGCAGCGTAGTCGCGCGGATCGTTGATCGTGTCCGGCTGTGGGCGGGCGAGTCGGCATCGTTCTCCCGCATCAAGGGTCCGTGATCACGATCACGCCCGACGGTGCGTCGAGCGCCTCGACCGTGCGCCGCGCCGCCTCCTCGACGTGCACGCGCGGCTCGGGCGGTAGCTCGCCTCGCGCCTCCGAGTACGTGCCGGGCCCGTAGAAGTAGCCGTAGCGCAGCACGACGCCGCCCGCCGCGAGCGTCGTCCGCTCGAGCTCCTCCACGCCGCGCCGCGTCTCGCCCTCCGTCTCCCACGCCACGCTCTGCGCGAGCATGCGCGCGCCGCCGGCCGCGTGCAGCAGGTTGCCGTGACCCTCCACGCGCATCCGCGCATTCGCGGCCGCGTCGATCCGCTCGATCTCTTCGGGCAGATCCGTGAGCTCGTCGATCACCACCTCCGGTGCGAACGCCTCGACCGCCTTGCGAACTCCCTCCGCGTCGTACGCGTCGCAGACGACCGGCGCTGCGCCGAGCTCCCGCAGTAGCGACGCCTTCGCCGACGAGCGCGTCATCCCCGCGACGTCGTGACCCGCCGCGACGAGCAGCCGGACGAGCGGCCGTCCGATGACGCCGCTCGCGCCGGCGACGAAGACGCGCACTTCGGAACGTGATCCGTCAGTCGCCGGGCGGCCGGATGACGCAGCCGCCGTTCGCGCGCTGGACGACGAGCGGAAGCCGGCGCTCGTCGAGCCACGCCTCGATCGCGCGCGTCACCTCGCCGACGAGCCGGTCCTGCTCGGACGCCGCGAAGGCGACGCGCAGCGCGCAGCGGTCGTCGTCCTCGAGCACCTCTGCATCGAGTCCGTGCGCACCGAGCGCGCCGGTCAGCTCGCCGACGAGCGTCCGCCCGGGAACGTCGATCTCGATCGTCTCGCCCACGAGCCGCCTCCATACCCGTTTCCGGCCGGTCTTACGCCTCCCCCGAACCCCCGACGAGGTCGAGCTCGAGGAAGCGGGCGCCCGGCACCGGGTTGCGCCGGTACGGCGGGATCTCGCGGAAGCCGATCCGCCCGTAGAGCGCCTGCGCCGCCTCCATCCCCGGAACCGTGTCGAGGCGCATCCGGCGATAGCCGAGCAGGCGCGCATGAGCGACCACGGCCTCTGCGAGGGCCGCGCCCAGACCGCGTCCACGCCACGCGACCGGCACGTAGAGCCGCTTCATCTCGCAGGTCCCGGCATCGAGCCGCCGGAGGCCGACGCAGCCGGCGACAGTGCCGTCGACCCAGGCGACGAGCAGAGCCCCGTGCGGCGGCGCGTAGTCACCGGGAAGCGAGGCGAGCTCGCGGGCGAAATCCTGGAAATCCAGGGAGAAGTCAAGCGCGTCGGCGTACTCGCGCAGGAGGTTGCGAACGGTTGGGATGTCGTCCGCGCGGGCAGGAACGATATGTGCGTTCGTCACAACCGGCACCGGTTTCCTAGACTCCACTCATGTCGCGCACCGCCTGGGAGCTCCTCTTCATGATGCTGATCCTGAAGATCCCGATCGCGTATCTCTGCTTCGTCGTCTGGTACGCGATCAAGGCCGAGCCCGAGCCCGGCGTCGACCCGCACGAGTACTCGGTGTGGCGGCCGTGGCGGCGCCCGACCGGGCCGCGGCCGCGGCGCGGCGGCCCGCACGGCACGCGCGACCCGCGGCCGGTGCTTCACGCCCGCGCGCGCACGAGCGAGCGTCCGACGGCGCCGACGCCGCGGTAGCGTAGAGTCCCGCCGTGGCCTCGACCCCGCGCGACACGATCCGGCCCGCCGACGCCGTGGCCGGGCTGATGGCGGCCGGCGCACTCTTCCTCGGCGTGTTCGAGCTCTTCTACCGCCCGTTTCGGCTTGCGCCCGCCGCCGTGATCCTGATCCTGATTGCGACCGTGATGAGCAAGGACCAGCAACGGCTGATCGCGCTCGCGCTGGCGGTGGTGGGGATCTGCTTCGTCGTCGGGACGGCGCTGCAGGTGATCACCAACCACCCCCTGTACTGATACTGCCGCGCGCGCCGCGCGACGAGAGGACTCACCGCACCGCCCTGGTACAACACAGGGATGAGCGCGCATGACGTCGACGGTCTGAACTCCGGCTACGCTCGCGCCCTCCTCGACGAGTACCTCGAGAACCCGTCCGCGGTGCCGTCGGAGTGGCGCGCGCTGTTCGAGAGCGGCGACTCCGAGCTGGTCGAGACGCACCCGGGCATCGCGCGTCTGCTCGAGACGCTCGACGTGCCCGGCCGGAACGGCAACGGCGCCGTCGCAGCCCCGGCGGCTCCCGCGGCGCAGGCGGCGCCGACACCGGCGCCCGTCGACGCGCAGCTGCTCGGCGGCGTGGCGGCCGCGATGGCGCTCGTGAAGGCGCATCGCACGCATGGCCACCTCGCCGCGCGGCTCGATCCGCTCGGCTCCGAGCCGGTCGGCGACCCGTCGCTCGAGCCGCTCCGCCTCGAGCCCAAGCTGACTCCGGATCTGCAGGCGCGCATTCCCGCCTCGGTGCTGCGCGTCGCGGTGCCCGGCGAGACTCTCGCCGACGTGCTGCCGGCGCTTGCGGAGACGTACTGCGGCACGATCGCCTACGAGCTCGAGCATCTCTCCGACCACGAGCAGCGTGTCTGGCTGCGGCAGGCGATCGAGTCGTCGCGCTACCGGCAGCCGCTCGCCCGCGAGGAGAAGATCGCCCTCTTCAAGCGCCTGTGCGAGGTCGAGGGCATGGAACGCTTCCTGCGCAAGCGGTTCCTCGGCCAGAAGCAGTTCTCGCTCGAGGGGCTCGACGTGATGATCCCGATGCTCGACGAGACGATCGAGCTCGCCGCCGAAGCGGGTGCGCACGAGGTCGTGCTCGGGATGGCGCACCGCGGCCGTCTCAACGTCCTCGCGCACACGATCGGCATGCCGTACGAGCAGATCCTGCGCGAGTTCGAGGGCGAGCGGACGATCGACGCCGTCGCCGCCGATCCCGAGGGCGGGACGGGCGACGTGAAGTACCACCTGGGCGCCCACGGCACGCGGACGACCACGAGCGGCAAGGTCGGCGTCCGCATCGTCGCCAACCCGAGCCACCTCGAGGCGGTGAACCCGGTCGTCGAGGGACGGACGCGCGCGGAGCAGACGGATCGCTCGACCGGCGCGGGGGTGCACGACCCGTCGGTCGCGATGGCGCTCCTCCTGCACGGCGACGCCGCGTTCGCCGGCCAGGGAGTCGTCGCGGAGACCTTCAACCTGCACGACCTCGCCGGCTACTCCACCGGCGGGACGCTGCACCTGATCACGAACAACCAGATCGGCTTCACGACCGATCCGAGTCAGGGCCGTTCGACGCGCTACTCCTCGGACCTCGCGAAGGGTTTCGACGTGCCGATCGTGCACGTGAACGCCGACGATCCCGAGGCGGCGATCTCGGCGGTGCGGCTCGTGATGGCCTACCGGCGGCGCTTCGGGCAGGACGTCGTGATCGACCTCGTCGGCTACCGGCGCTTCGGGCACAACGAGCAGGACGAGGCGGCGTACACGCAGCCGCTGCTGGCCGAGGCGATCGCCGCGCATCCGGGCGTGCGCGAGCTCTACGGGGATCGGCTCGTCGAGGAGGGCGTGCTCACGCGGGAGGAGGCGGAGGCGTTCGTGCAGCAGGTCGAGACGGCGCTGCGCGCGGCGCACGAGCGGCTGAAGGCGTCGTTCGCGCAGGGCGCGAAGATCGAGCACGACGGCCTGCGGGCGCCGTCGGGCGGCGGGGAGGTGGTGACGGCGGTCGCGGCCGACGAGCTCGTCGCGCTCGACGACGAGCTGCTCACGGTTCCCGAGGAGTTCGAGATCCACCCGAAGCTCGCCCGCCAGCTCGAGCGCCGTCGCACCGCGATGACGCAGGGCGGGATCGACTGGGGCCAGGCGGAGGCGCTGGCGTTCGCGTCGCTGCTCGTCGACGGGATCCCGATCAGGCTCACCGGCCAGGACACCGAGCGCGGCACGTTCGCGCAGCGTCATCTGGTGCTGCACGACCACCGCACGAACGAGACGTACACGCCGATGCAGAACCTGTCGAAGGCGTCCGCGTCGTTCGAGGTCTTCAACTCGCCGCTGTCCGAGTACGCGTGCATGGGGTTCGAGTACGGCTACTCGGCCGCCGCGCCCGAGGCGCTCGTGCTCTGGGAGGCGCAGTACGGCGACTTCGCGAACGGCGCGCAGATCGTGATCGACCAGTTCATCTCGTCCGGGCTGTCGAAGTGGCGCGAGACGTCGCGGTTGACCCTGCTGCTGCCGCACGGGTACGAGGGCAATGGGCCCGAACACTCGAGCGCGCGGCTGGAGCGCTTCCTGCAGCTGGCCGCGCAGGAGAACCTGCGCGTCGTCAGCTGCACGACGGCCGCGCAGTACTTCCATCTGCTGCGGCGGCAGGCGCTCGACGCCGTCGCGCGTCCGCTCGTCGTCATGACGCCGAAGGGACTGCTGCGGCTGCGCGAGGCATCGTCGACCCTCGACGAGCTGAGTAGCGGCAGCTTCCGGCCGGTGCTCGACGACGTCGGCGTCGACAAGGCAGCGGTGCGCCGGCTGGTCCTGTGCGCGGGCAAGGTGTACTACGACATCGCGGGTCACCAGGCCCGCGGCGGCGCGACGCGCGTCGCGCTCGCGCGTGTCGAGCAGCTCTATCCGTTCCCGACGGACGCGATGCGCGACCTGATCGGCTCGTACCCGTCGCTCGAGGAGGTCGCGTGGGCGCAGGAGGAGCCGCAGAACATGGGGCCCTGGCGGTCGATCCGTCACCGGCTCGAGGAGGCGGCGGCGGGGCGGCCGCTCCGGTTCGTGGGGCGCCCGTGGCGCGCGAGCCCGTCGGAGGGCTATCCGACCGCGCACCTCGTCGAGCAGGACCGGATCGCCCGTGCCGTCCTCGGCTGAGCGTTACCGCTTCCGCCGCGAGCGCTGGGCCTCGTAGACCTGCTTCGCCACGCGCGGCCCGTGCGTGCGCGCCTGCGCGACGACCCAGCGCCGCTGCTTCGGCGGCAGTCGGCGCCAGATGTCCCACGCCGTCAGCGCGACGCCGAGGGGGCCGAGGCGGCGGGTGAAGAGACGCGGCACTCGTACATTGTCGCCGATCGTCTAGACTCCCGCGCCGGGGAGAGAAATGGCGTCGATGCAGGAGGATTCAATGCCGGTCGAGACTCCATCGCTGTTCTCGCAGGTCATCCAGGAGCACCTCGAGCTGAAGCGACGGAACGCGGCGCTCGAGCGCGAGATGCCGCTGGAGCGCTACATGGCCGACGATCCGTTCGAGAACCATCCGCTCTTCAAGACCGAGGAGCAGGCGCGGATCGAGGACACGATGGACGGGGTGAAGTCGATCGTCGACGAGCCGACGTCGCTCGAGTGGCCGGCGGAGGACACCTTCATCGACGAGGCGATCGAGGCGCACGCCGAGCCGCAGCCCGCCGACCCCGACCAGCCGTCCGACGAGACCCTCTGGTCGCGCTCCCGCGACTTCGACTGGGGCGACTGAAAAGACGGCGCAAGCGCCGTCAGGTGTCTGACACCATGGTGGAGAGACGGCGCGAGCGCCGTCAGGTGTCTGACACCATGGTGTCAGACACTTTTCGGACGGGCCGGCAGAGCCGGCCCCGCTGTTTTCACGGCTGAGACGGCGCAAGCGCCGTCAGGTGTCTGACACCATCGTGTCAGACACTTTTCGGACGGGCCGGCAGAGCCGGCCCCGCTGTTTTCACGCTGAGACGGGGCAAGCGCCGTCAGGTGTCTGACACCATCGTGTCAGACACTTTTCCGACGTGGCGGCGAGCCGCCACGGCCAGTCTTACGGCTGGGTCATGTGCGCCCAGAGGTTGTTCATGATCTGCTTCATCGGCGAGTAGGTGACCGAGCCGCAGAAGTTGAGCGATCCCGCGGCGAACACCTTCGCCCCGTTCGGCAGCTCGTAGTAGGTCATCTGCGCCGTCTTCCCGGGCCCGAGCAGGTCCGGGATCTGCGCGAGTACGATCGTGCCGGCCGGCGACTGGGGCGCCACGCCGTCGATCTCGATCCCGAACCCGCCGACCTGGCTGCCGAACGTCGAGCCGTCGCCGAGCCCGGTGCCGTCCCAGAGCCACGGCGCGGCCGCCGCGTTCTCGACCGTGTACTGCCCGCGGTGCTGCCCGTTGTCGTTCGCGACGTACTCGTCGCCGAGCAGCGCCGCTTCGGGACGGCCCGCCTGCCGCCACTCGCCGATCTTCGTGAGCACCTGCCCGTGCTTGTCGACATGCCAGAAGAAGTTGTTGGCCGACAGGAAGATCAGGTTGCCGCCGAGGTCGCGGAACCGTTGCACCACGTCGTATTCGTGCGCGGTCACGTACTCCTCGTGGCCCTCGAACACGAGCAGGTCGTAGTGCTTGGCGAGCTCGTCGCCGTTCCGGATCAGGTCGAAGTCGGAGTCGGAGATGAACTCCGCGCTGTGGCCGCCCCAGTAGAACCAGTGCAGGAACGGAAGGTCGTAGCGGTAGTACCTGGGGGGCACCCCGCGAGCGATGTAGGTGCGCCCGAGCTGCACCGTGTGGTTCGGCGGTCCCGCATACCAGGTGTTGCCGTAGCCGTTCCCGTCGACGTCCTGGAAGTTGTAGGCCTGCCACGTGTTCGTGGGCAGCACGATCAGCACGCGACTCGTCGCGCCGAGCACGGACGGACGGACCACGAACGGTGCGTAGCCGACGCGACCGTCGGCTCCCGTGAACTGCACGTAGTAGAGGCCGCTCGGGACGTTCGGGATGCGGAAGGTGATCGAGTGCTGCCGGCTCGTCCAGCTGCGCCAGTCGAGCGTCTGCGGCGGCGTGCCGATCGGCACTCCGCCCATCTGGTTGTCTGCGTAGACGACGTCCTTCTCCGGCCCGGCCTGGAGCACCTGATACGTCATCGTCCGCTCGTCGGTCGCGATGTGGATCGACGAGACCTGGCCCGGTGCGTAGCTCGGCTGCGCGAAGCCCGCGTCGATGCCCTGCAGCCGGACGACGACGCCGCGTGGGTAGCGACCGACCCACGCGTTCGGCGCGCCGTACTGGATGCCGTTGCCGGCGCCGTCGACCGCGGCCAGCCGGATCAGGTACGTGCGCGGGTTCAGGTTGGACGCGGGTGTCCACGTCAGCGTGTGCGCGCCGCGTCCGAGCTTCTGGGTGAGCGCGTAGATCACGTGCGGCGCCGTAACCGTGCGGGTGACGTCCATCGTCACGGTCGCCGACTCGCGCAGCACGAAGTTGACGTGCGCCGCGTCGCGGAATCCGTCGCCGTTCGGGCTCACCGTCGTCAGGAGCCGCCAGTCGCCGGCGAACCGCGTCGAGCCGTTGTCGACCGAGAGGTCGAGCAGCTGCGGTGGGTGCGTGTCGACCCGGAGGAAGCGCGACGCGAGGACCTGCGTGCGGTAGACGAGCTGCACGGCATAGCGGCCGTCGGGAACGCGGCGCCCGCGGATCGTCCCGTTCCACCCCACGGAGATCGCGGTTCGTGGTGACGGCGGATCGATCCAGCCCACCGGGCGACCGTCCAGATGCGCGAGGCGCACGCCGACCGGGAGGGAGACGTCGAGCTGCGCGTTGACGCCGACCTGCGAGTGCAGCGGCGAGAAGTCGCTGGTGCTGAGCGTCAGTGTGGCCGTCGCGGACCGCGCGGGTGCGACGAAGACGAGCGCCGTCAGGGCGAACAGGGCGAGGCGACGCAACGCGCGCGAACACTACCTGCGCCGCTCAGCGGTTCCTCGTGCGACGTCTACGCCGAACGCTGCTCGAGCTCGTTCGCCTTGCTCGTCAACGCCGCGAAGCCGGCCTGCAGCCAGTCGTTCGCGCCGCCGGCCGCGAGCGTCCACGTCAGCAGCCGGCCGAAGCGCGGCGCGAGGATCTGCGTGACACCGAGACCGGCGGCAACCCACGTGCCGATGCAGCGCGAGCAGGTCACCAGCTCGCCGACCGCCTGCCGGAAGTCGCCCGTCTCGAGCGGATCCTCGCCGCCCTCGTGCGCCTGGCCCTCGACGAACGGCTCGCGCATGAAGCTCGTCACCTCGTCGCGGCTGATCGTGCGCGCGGCCTTGTAGGTCGCCAGCCCGAGAACGACGAGGTCGAGCGTGTCGTGCTCGCGCGGATCGCGGCCGAGCACGTGCGCCAGCGCGCCGGCGGCCGCCAGGCCGCCGCCGAACGCGCCCATGATCGCCGCGTACGCCGCATAGGGCGGCTGGGTGGCCGCTTCGGGCATGTCGTTACCCTGTCCCTGCCGTGCCGCCGCTGAAAACATCGTCCGCCTACGTCCCGACGGGCGACCAGCCGCAGGCGATCGAGACGATCTCTGCCGGGTTACGCGCGGGTGACAGCTACCAGACGCTGCTCGGCGCGACAGGGACGGGCAAGACCGCGACGATGGCCTGGATCATCGAGCAGGTGCAGAAGCCCGCACTCGTGATCGCGCACAACAAGACGCTCGCCGCCCAGCTCTGCAACGAGTTCAGGGAGTTCTTCCCGTCGAACGCGGTCGAGTACTTCGTCTCCTACTACGACTACTACCAGCCCGAGGCCTACGTTCCGCAGGCCGACCTCTACATCGAGAAGGACTCGTCGCAGAACGACGACATCGCGCGGCTGCGGCTCGCCGCGACCTCGGCGCTGTTCACGCGACGCGACGTCGTCGTCGTCGCGTCGGTATCGTGCATCTACGGTCTCGGCTCGCCGGAGGAGTGGCGGGAGCGGCTGCTCTACCTCGAGGTGGGGGAGGAGCAGGACCGCGACGCGGTGCTGCGCAAGCTGATCGAGTCGCAGTACGTCCGCAACGACACGGTCCTCGGCCGCGGTCGCTTCCGCGTGAAGGGAGACGTGCTGGAGGTGCAGCCGGCGAACGCCGAGACCGCATACCGCGTCTCGTTCTTCGGCGACGAGGTGGAGCAGATCACGCACTTCGACCCCCTCTCGGGTGAGGTGTACGCGAAGCTCGACAACCTGGCGATCTGGCCCGCGACCGAGTACGTGACGTCGAAGCCGACGATCGAGCGCGCGGTCGACGAGATCCGCGCGGAGCTCGAGCAGCAGGTGAGCATGTTCGAGGCGCAGGGGCGGATGCTCGAGGCGCATCGCATCCGACAGCGGACGGAGTACGACCTCGAGCTGCTGCAGGAGCTCGGGTTCTGCTCCGGGATCGAGAACTACTCGCGGATCCTCGAAGGGCGGCCCGCCGGCTCGCATCCGTTCACGCTACTCGACTACTTCCCGGACGACTTCGTCGTGTTCGTCGACGAGTCGCACCAGACCGTGCCGCAGATCGGCGGCATGTACGAGGGCGACCGCTCGCGCAAGCAGACGCTCGTGGACTACGGCTTCCGCCTGCCCTCCGCGCTCGACAACCGGCCGCTCCGCTTCGACGAGTTCCTGGAGAAGGTTCCGCAAACGGTGTTCGTGTCGGCGACGCCGGGTCCCTGGGAGCTCCGCCACTCGACGCGCGTCGCGGAGCAGCTGATCCGGCCGACGTACCTCGTCGACCCGGAGGTGGAGCTGCGGCCGACGCGCAACCAGATCGACGACCTGCTGAACGAGATCCGCCAGCGCGAGGACCGCGGCGAACGTGTCCTCGTCACGACGCTGACGAAGAAGATGGCCGAGGACCTGACCGACTACCTGCTCGAGGCGGGCGTGAAGGCCCGCTACCTGCACTCGGAGGTCGACACGCTCGAGCGCATCCAGATCATCCGCGAGCTGCGGCTGGGCGACTACGACGTGCTCGTCGGTGTCAACCTGCTGCGCGAGGGGCTCGACCTGCCGGAGGTCTCGCTGGTCGCGATCCTCGACGCCGACAAGGAGGGCTTCCTGCGCGGCAAGACGGCGCTCGTCCAGACGATCGGCCGCGCCGCGCGCAACGTCAACGGCAAGGTGCTGATGTACGCCGACAAGCAGACGGAGGCGATCAAGGGCGCCATCGACGAGACGAACCGGCGCCGCGAGGTGCAGCTCGCGTACAACGAGGAGCACGGGACCACGCCGATCTCGATCGTCAAGGGCGTCTCCGACATCGCGGAGTTCCTCGCGCTCGAGCAGCCGCACGTGCCGAGGTCGCGGCGGCGGCGCGGCGACAAGGTCGAAGGGATGTCGCGCGAGGAGCTGGAGAAGCTCGTCGTCACGCTCGAGGAGGAGATGTTCCAGGCGGCCGAGGAGCTGCGGTTCGAGTACGCGGCGAAGCTCCGCGACGAGATCAAGGAGCTGCGCCGCGAGCTCAACGCCCTCGCGGAGGCGGCGGCATGAGGGCCAGACTCGGGAACCTGGTTCGCGGCGGAGCCGCGAAACAGTTTCGGGAGTGTTCGCTGTGAGCGCCGGCTTCATCGCGGCGATCCTGATCTCGGGGTTCGTCACCGGCGCGCTCGCGCGGTTCGCGCTGCCCGGGCCGGACCCGATGCCGATCTGGCTGACGACCGCGATCGGCCTCGTCGGCTCGATCGCCGGCGCCGTCGTCGGGCGCGAGGCGTCGAACGACAACGCGTACGCGATCTCGTTCGTGTCGTTCGGCGTCGCGATCGCACTTGTCGCCGCCTACCGGCACTTCGTCCAGAAGCGGCCGATCTTCGGACCCGGCGCGCTGCGCTTCCCCGAACGCGGAATCGGAGTCGAGCACTACCGCGAACGCCTGAAGCGCGTCGGGGTCGACCCCGACGCGCTGGCGCCCGACCCGAAGCGACTGGAACGCGCGCGTCTGCTGCAGGCGCTGCAGGAGCTGCATCGAGCCGGCGTCATCGACGACGACGAGCTCGAGGCGAAGAAGGTCGCGGTCGAGGAGAGGCTGCCCTCAAACCCGCGGACGTGAGCTTCGCGGGAACGAGCGCTGTGCCACGGCCCGCCAACCGTCCGAATCGCGGATCCAGGTCTCGACGTCGAGCGCGGCATCGTCGACCGCGTAGACGACGCAGCCCCGCGCCTCGCCGCGGCGGCGCGGGCGCGGCTGTCCGAGCCCGGGCGCGATCGCGACCACTGCGCCCGTGGCGGCCGGGTCGAGCACCTCGAACTCGCGCCGCTCGCTGACCGCGCACTGGTGGATGTGGCCGCCGAGGATCAGCTCCGCGCCGCAGTCGACGAGGCGTGCGAGCACGTGTGTCCGCCGCGCCACCGGCCGCTTCCGGGTTCGCCACGGCGCGCCGACGAGCTGGTGGTGCAGCGCGACGACGCGGAGCGCACCGGGCGCGGCGTCGGCCAGCCGCCCGGCGACGCGGTCGAGCTGCGCATCGCCGACACCGCCCGACTGGTGGCGCCACGGCCGCACGGAGTTGACGCCGACCACGTGCAGCGTCGCGGTCGCATGCAGCGGCTCGGTCGTCTCCCACTGCCGGTCGAACTCGCGCCACGGCGAGCTGAAGCGGGCCGGAAAGCTGTACGGGATGTCGTGGTTCCCCGGCACCGCGAGCACGGGAGTGCCGAGCCCCTTCAGCAGCGCCGCCGCGCGCTCGTGCTGCTCGCGCCGCCCGCGGTGCGTCAGGTCGCCGCTCGCGATCGTGAGCTCCGGCGCCGTACGCTCCACGACTTCGGCCAGCTCGCGCTCGACCGACGCGTCCGCCCGCGCCCCGACGTGGAGGTCCGAGACGTGCAGGATGCGGGTAGGCACCGTCGAAGCAGGCTATAAGGTGACTGCGATGGCGGACGAACAGTCGACCGAGATCTTCGACGACCTCTACCTCGGCCTGCGCGCCGGCGGTGCGATGCGCAAGCAGCGGCGAGGGGAGCCGCTCACCGAGGAGGAGCGCGAGGCGCTCGGGCGCTGGCAGCGGCTGTCGCCGTGGCGGAAGGGGCTCGCGATCGGCGGCTTCGCGCTGGGGACGTTCGGCCTCGGCTTCACCCTGGGCGGCCTCGTCTTCGGACGCTGGCGCAAGGCCTGACTGGTGTCTGACACCTAACGGTGTCAGACACCGTGAAGAAAGCGCGCATCGAGGTCGTCAAGGGCGACATCACCGAGCAGCGCGTCGAGGCCGTCGTCAATGCGGCGAACAGCTCGCTGCTCGGAGGGGGCGGCGTGGACGGCGCGATCCACCGGGCCGGCGGGCCTGCCATCCTCGAGGAGTGCCGCCGGCTCGGCGGCTGCGACACGGGCGACGCGAAGGCGACGACCGCCGGCTGCCTGCCCGCGCGCTGGGTGATCCACACCGTCGGCCCGGTCTGGCGCGGCGGCGGGGCGGGGGAGGCGGAGCTGCTGGCGTCGTGTCACCGGCGCTCGCTCGAGGTCGCGCGCGAGCTCGGCGCGCGCACGATCGCGTTCCCGGCGATCTCGTGCGGGCTCTACGGGTATCCGGTCGCGGCGGCCGCACGCGTCGCTCTCGCGGCCGTCCGGGATCACGAGCTCGACCTCGTCCGCTTCGTTCTCTTCGACGACGCCGCTTACGACGCGTTCGACCGAGCGCACACGGACAGCTGATCAGCGGTCCGCGTCGCTGGCGCTGAAGAGCACCGCCGGCCGATCCTCCTCGCCGGGGTCGACACCGCGGACGATCACGTCTGTCAGCGTCGCGATCAACGAGGCGATCGGGATCGCGAGCAGCACGTAGAAGCCGCCGAGCAGCAGGCCGGTCGCGGTCACCGAGACGAGCACGAAGAGCGGCGAGAGCCCGACCGCGCGTCCGAGCAGGCGCGGCGAGACGACGTAGTCCTCGAGCATGCGGACCGCGAGCACGGCGACGCCGGCGCCGATCGCGACGCCCACCGAGGCGGTGAAGCCGATGCCGATGGCCAGCGCGCCGGCGATGAGCGGTCCGATCACGGGGACGAGCTCGACGATGCCGGCGAAGATCCCGACGACCAGGAAGTACGGCTCGCCGATCAGCCAGAACGCGAGCGAGAGCAACGTCCCGACGAAGCACACGAGGATCAGCTCGCCGCGCACGAACGCGCCGAGGCG
>Ga0070739_10002109_pt1 | contig 27533 bp, 25 predicted proteins | sample Coa_R1_7_FD_66445 | JGI IMG/M metagenome (GOLD analysis project Ga0070739, IMG submission 66445) | Surface soil microbial communities from Centralia Pennsylvania, which are recovering from an underground coalmine fire - Coalmine... | ecosystem: Environmental > Terrestrial > Soil > Unclassified ...
GCGTCGGCTCCGACGTCGAGGGTCAAGACGCCCCGCTTACGCAGCTGTTGCAGGGCTTGCCGGCGATCATCCAGCACCTCCCGCGCCATCGCCCGTCGGTAAACCTCGTCGGTATCCTCGGGAATCACTCTGGCCATGCTCGTGAGGTCCGGATCCCGCAACGTAACGGTGAGGCAGAGGTGACGCCGGGCCAGCTGCAGGACCGGAGCGACCAGGGCGGACGAGGCTTCGGTGTCCACGATGTCCGTGAACAGAATGATCAAGGAGCGCTGCGACTGGCGAGTGGCCAGGAATCCGAGACCCAGGGCATAGTCCGGTTCCAGTGCTTCGGGTTCCAGGTCGTGCAGCCCTTCGGTGACGGCCAGAAAGCCTCGGCGACCCGAGCGAGGAGGCAGGAACCGCGTGATGCCGCTCGCGAACGACAGAAGACCGACCCGGTCTCCCGCCTGTTGAGAGACGAACGAGAGCAAGAGAGCGGCGTTGACGGCATAGTCAAAGCGGGTGAGCGCCGGAAGAGGCATTGGCGCTGAGTTACCGCCCGCCTCATCCACGGCCACCGGGGTCGACATGACTCGACCACCGTCGAGGACCAAGATAACGTTCTGATTGCGCTCGGTGGTGTAGTCCGTGGCAATCATTCGCCCCGATCGCGCGGTTGCCTTCCAATTGATTCGTCGGAACTCGTCGTCGGGGGTGTAGTCTCGGAGCTGGTCAAACTCGGTCCCCTCCCCGCGTCGTCGCGTCGCCCGAAGCCCCAGCTCCTCAAGCTGGCCCCGGCGTGCCAGTGATTCGTAGGAGCGGACGGCGAGCAGGTTTGGATAGACAGTTGCCTGATCCGGGCGATTCCAGCTCCGCTGCCTCGACGCCAATCCGAGTGGCCCCCGATATCTGACAGTCAAAGGGCCTAACTCGTACTCGCCTCGATGAACCGGCCACACCCGATAATGGTGGCTCCAGCGGTCGAGCGGCTCACAGCTCGAATGCCGCCGGTTTCCCGCGGGAACCAGCAGCGGCGGGGTGGCGTCGCGCATGTCAAAGATCACGCGCCGGCCTGACTCGTTGCGCATGGAGAGATTGATAACATTGGCAACCCCGAGGGACAGTTTGGCATCGTGAGTACGAGACCACGTGAGCCGGTCGGGGTTTGGCGTTAGGAGGCCGTCTATCAGCGCCGCGACCACGACGGCGCCGATCCACATCAGATCCACAAATATGGCGAGCTGTACCGAGCCGGAGATCGCGACGGGGATCACTCCCACGAGGGCCAGCGCCAGAAGCCGGCGGGTCGGGATGATCATTCGCTAGCGAGGCACCTCGACACGGGCGAGTGTACGCTCAACCACCGTATCGGCCGTCACGCCTTCAATCTCGGCTTCCGCCTTCAGCATCAGTCGATGACGGAGAACGGGCGGCGCCAGTGCTTTCACGTCGTCCGGGATAACGTAGTCGCGGCCTCGCAGTATGGCCAGTACGCGCGAGCTGAGAAAGAGCGCCACGGAGGCCCGAGGGCTGGCCCCCAGCAGCAGGTCAGGCGAGGATCGCGTGGCCTCGACGATGCCCGTGATGTACGTGAGGATAGAGGCGTCCACGGTGACCGCGGCCGCCGCAGTCTGCAGCTCCCGGAGGCCATCGGCGTCCAAAACGCCAGGAAGATCGAGTGAATCGAGATCGCGTGGATCGAAGCCCTGACCGTAATGTTCGAGCAGCGTGCACTCGGCCGCCTGGCCGGGATAGGTGACCCGCAGCTTGAACAAGAACCGGTCGAGCTGGGCCTCGGGCAGCGGATAGGTGCCCTCATACTCCACGGGGTTCTGAGTGGCGACGACGAAGAACGGGAAACCGAGAGGCTGCCGTTCGCCCTCGATCGTGACCTGCCGCTCTTCCATGGCCTCCAGCAGCGCCGATTGCGTTTTGGCGGGGGCTCGGTTGATCTCGTCGGCGAGCAGCACCTGCGTAAAGATCGGGCCTCGTTTCAGAAAGAAGCGGCTGCTCTCCACGTCGAACACAGAGGTGCCGACGATATCTGAGGGCATGAGATCGGGTGTGAACTGGATGCGTCTGAACTCCAGGGCGAGAAGTCGTGAGAGCAGCTTTGCCATCAGGGTCTTGGCCGTTCCCGGCACTCCCTCCAGCAAAACGTGGCCCTGACTCAAGAGGGCCACGCAGAGCAGCTCAAAGACCTCCTCTTGGCCGATGAGTATGGAGTGGGCTTCTTCCTTGAGCCTCTCCACCGTTTCCCTCGCTCGCCGCGTAGCCTCGACGATTTCGGTCATTGGTGCCTCCAGTGAGGTCCGCTGCCGGCCGCCGATCCCGAGTCGTATTCGGTAATCTCGGCCAGTCGCCGGCAATGGTCCAGCAGATCGCGATCGGTCAGATTGTGCGGGGCCGGAATATCATCCTCCCCGTCCTGGGGGGCCGCGCGGCCGCGGGCTTGACGGCGATACATGGCCAGCACCTCCTGACGCTTTCTTCCCTTCTGTAGAAGACCCGCCATGGCGACCACATACTCGGGCGCCGGGCGTCCACCCTCGTTCAGCGTCCGTACCGGTGGCCCGAGTCGCCAGCCGGTGACAAAGCGGTATGCGAGGATCGTGGCCAGCGCGAAGAGGCCCGCGATTCCCCAGGGTAGACCGGTGACCCAGCTGGTGGTTGTTGTCGTCTCGCGGACCGGGGGCGCCGGCAGCTCCACGAACGCCAGGGTCCGGGGCTGGCCGCCGGCCAGCGCAAGCAGCAGCCCCGGATCTGCAGCCTTGGCGATTCGGTCGTTCTCCAGCGCTTGGGGAATGCTCAGGGTCCACAGCTCGCCCTTCCCGACCTGTGTTCGCACGAGCACCGCTCCGTGGAGTGTCTGAGCCACAATTGATCCTCGTCCCAGACGGATGATGTTGTGCGCCCCAACCCCAAGAGCCACGGCCGGAGGGCGGGTTAGGACCGGTTGGACCACCTGGACTGCCGAGACGGCTTGACCGACCGTCCTCAAACCAGCTGTGGCCAGAACCGGCTGCGTCTGGGACAGTGCGGCCGCCACCACGCGGCCTCCGGATCGCATCCAGGCGTATAGGCGCGCGGCTTCGGGCGAACTGACCGAAGACGCCTCGCTCAGGAGGAAGAGGGTGGACTGGCCGGAGCGCAGCCGGCGAAGGTCCAGAGCCGGCAGCCTTTCCGTTCTGTAACCGAGCCTGTGCAGCCAGAGGTAGGCGGCGAGCGCGCCGGAGGGGTTGGGATTGGACACGCTGAGCGGCCGTTCAACGGCTGCTGATCCCCGTGTCTCAACTGCAGTGACGAAAGCGATTATCAACAGCGCAGCCGCCAGCCAGATCCAATCGGGCCTGGCGCGTAGCGTGCGAGCGTACCTCATCATGCTGCTCTGCTGCCCGGCAAGTGCCCGAAGGCGAGGTGGGCCAGCTCATCGGCGTCCTGATATCTGCCCTCGTCGACATGAAGGCGCCCATACCAAGCAGCATCGAATAGCTCGACCAGCCGGGTGATGGCCCTCAATCGTTCCGGTGGCAGAGGCGACGTATCGTTCTCAGGTGTTATCTGAAGGAGCCGGAGATACTCGCGATTGGTCAGGCCCGGCCGGAGCTCCAGGCGGCCCTCATACTCGAGCTCAAGCAGGACTGAGAGCAAGAGCAGATGAAGTGCCTCGCGATACTCGCCGGCCGCCGCCAGATGAGCTGCCTCCCGCCGCGCCTGGCTTGAGGTGACTCTGCCTCCTCCGGAGATGGAGACATCAACCTGCGGACTCGATCGGCGCATCGCTGCCCGCCCCAGCAGCAGGACCAAGAGTGCCACAGCCAAGATAGCCAGTAGACCGAGCAGAGAGATTCCGCCCGATTGACCGGCGATAAGCTGCTGGAGCCGGCGGATGAGTCCCGTCAAACCCTGAGCCAGCCAAAGGACGATCTGATCCCAGAGCGACTGCTGAGGATGAAACTGCGACTCCATCAGTACCATGTGGAGCGCCGCAAGCTGGGCTCTTGAAGGGGCGGGTGGGGTCGGGCCCCTCAACGCGTCGTCGAGTTGGTCAACCCGCACCCGGGCCCGAGTGATGAACAGCGTCGGGCGGTGAGGATCCAATGGCCCCAGAACGCCCGGCGTTACCGCCATCAGACGGCGATTTCCGATCCGGACCACGGTATTCAGCCGTAACATGTCGATGCTGGCCGCTTTCAGGGTCCGCGTTCTGTCCCGAGGAGAAAGGTGGTCGATCCGGATACGTAACGCGTGGACTCGAGCCCGGTACTGCCCCAATGTCATGGGCTGAGATCCGGCGAACGCCGGCAGAGACGAGACCGCAGCTGCTGCCATAGGAATGACCAAAAGGCAGGCCCGAATCCGATCAGGCAGGGTTCACCGCCAGGTGATTCGCCAGGTGCTCCAGATCGAAGCCCTCCTTGCGGACGCGGAGGTCGTAGTAGAGCAGTGTGAAGGCTCCAAATTGGGCCGGAAGGATGAGGGTATCCACGAGGCTCGAGACCAGCGTGGCGGCAGGATGGCTGAAGACCGATAACACGCCGGCGAACACCAGTCCGACGACTCCCTCTATCCCTCCAACGATCAACGAAATCAACAGGACAATTCCAAAGACCCGCCACGCCGAGCCTGAGACCAGCGCCCAGCTTCGCCGGAAACCGCCTCCGATACTGAGCCGCTCGATGACGATGGCCTGCGGGATGAACTGCAGGCGCACCCAGATACAGATGGCAAGTACGGCGCCGGCGACGAACAGAACGATTGCAGCCAGCACGATGGCTATCACCGGAGCATGTGCGACCAGAAGCAGAACGAAGATGCCGGCGGCGACGATGACGGGAAGGGCGATCACGATGCCTGAAAGAACCGAAGCCGCGGCCAGTGCAGCGAACCTGCCGACGCCGACGGAGCCGTACGCCCTCCCGACAGTCATCGGTTCCCCCAGATACCTGGCCGAGATCGCCTGGGCCAGTGCCCCGGTGATTACGATGCCGAACAGGAATCCGATCACAGCGGTGGCACCGGCTGCGACCGGAAAGACCGGGTTGAAGTGAAAGTTGGTAGACCCATTTGCCTTGGAGGTGGTGATCGGTGAGCTGACGGTAGAGATGGTCAGCAGAGTGTTGATGATTGCTTCCGGCACAGCCAGCACCGCTACGACCCCCGCAAATAGGGCAAAGTTGCGGCGGTAGAGAGAGACCGTGGCGTCGATGAGGTCGGTGAAGGTCATGGGCCGGAGCCGCGGAACGGCGTCTTGGGTCATGACCTCACCACCTGCCTGCCATGCTTCCCGGAGAGCCGCTCAATGTCGGCATCAACCATGATGCGTACCAGCTCCTCAAAGGAAACCTCGGGCCTCCATCCGAGATCTGCACGCGCGCGTGAGGCATCTCCAACCAGGTGATCGACGTCGGCGGGGCGGAGCAGGGCGGGATCAAACCTCACATACCGCGCCGGGTCGAGGCCGACGTGGCCGAAGGCGAGATCGACGAACTCGCGGCCCGAATGGCTTTCTCCGGAAGCCACCACGTAATCGCGCGGCGTGTCCTGTTGCAACATCAGCCACATGGCGCGCACGTAGTCGCCCGCATAGCCCCAATCCCGACGGGCGTCGAGATTCCCCAGCGAGAGCGAGCCGGCCAGGCCAAGGTGGATTCTGGCGACGCCGTCGCTGACCTTGCGAGGGAAGAACTCCATGCCGCGGCGGGGCGATTCGTGGTTGAACAGGATGCCACTGACGGCGAATATGCCGTAACTCTCCCGGTAGTTCACGGTGATGTGGTGACCGTAGACTTTGGCCACTCCATAGGGAGATCGCGGATGAAAGCGCGTGAGCTCGCTCTGGGGTGTCTCCGGCACGCTGCCGAACATCTCCGAGCTGGAAGCTTGATAGAAGCGGATTGTAGGATCGACGGTCCGAATTGCCTCCAACACGCGTGTGACTCCCAACCCGGTGAACTCGCCCGTGAGCACGGGTTGGTTCCAGGATGTGGGGACGAAGCTCATGGCGGCCAGGTTGTACACCTCGTCGGGCGCGTACTCGCGCAGAATGGTCTCGAGCGAGGTCGGATCCAGCAGATCGCCCTGCACCACCTCGATTCGGTCGGTGAGGTGCTCGATCCGCCCGTAGTTCTCGAGCGAAAGCCGCCGCAGCATACCCACCACGCGATAGCCCTGCTCGAGCAGGAACTCCGCCAGATAGGAGCCATCCTGGCCGGTGATTCCGGTGATGACAGCCGTCTTTTTGTCCATTCCTGGACCTTCAGTCATTGGTGAGTCTCGTCCCCTGTCGGTCATCTTTCGTCACATCGCGACACTCGTTCGCGCCAGTATTCAAGCGTGTCGCGGACGGAGGTTCTGAAATCGATGGCAGGCGACCATCCGGTATCTGCGCGAAGACGGCTGGAATCCCCGATGATGACCTCCGGCTCTACCGGCCGCCGTCTCGACCGGTCTTCATGGATCTCGGCCTGGACCCCCGCCATCTCCAGCATGAGCCGGATCAGCTCGCGATGCGTGTGCCCTTCCCCGGACGCGATATTGTAGACAGCGCCGGCCTGCCCAGACTCTGCCGCCAGCCGCATCGCGCGAGCCACGTCCCGCACGTCGCACATATCGCGCACCTGGTCGATGTTGCCGACGTCGATGCGTGGTTCTCGCCTGCCGGCTTCGATCTCGGCCACCTGCCGGGCAAAGCTGCCGGCGGCGAAGCGGTCTGGCCGGCGGGGACCGATCTGAAGAAACGGCCGGACTCGAACAACCGGCAGAGCGTGAGCCGCGAAAAACTCGTAGCCCATCAGATCCTGGCCCACCTTGCTCAAGCCGTAGGCACTCACGGGCAGGAGCGGCTGATCCTCCGACACCGGATTCTCCGCCCGTTTTACACACCCATACTCGTCCGCGCTTCCGACGACGACCACTCGGGTGCCATAGGCGGAAGCCGCAACCGCATCGAGAATGTGGCGCTGCATCACCAGATTCGAGATCAGGGTGGCAAGAGGCTGGGCAGCGGAGACTCGCACGGAGCTCTGGGCCGCCAGATGATGCACCACCATGGGCCGGCAGACGCCGATTAGCTCGCGTACCGCCCCCGTGTCCTCGAGATCCAGATGGTGGAGGGTAATGCGCTGGAGCACTCCGCTTGCGGTGTCGTTGCGGACGGTGCCGTGAACGTCCCAACCTGCGTCGGCATAGAGATTGGCGAGGAATCCGCCCACGAATCCCGAGGACCCGGTTATGAGGACCGTCTGGCGCATTCAGGATGCCGAAGAAGACATCATTCGGGTCCCGGCAGTCCGGCCCACGACCGTCGCTCCCGCACACCTCCGGTCCGAGTCAGGACGCACTCACTGAGGAGCGCGGTCGGCGCCATCTTCCCAAGCGGTGGAGGCAGACCCGGGCATAGCGCCCCGCCGTCAGCACCCCCCATTCTCGCCAGCCGGGAATCGCGCCGCGGTAGCTCGCCAGCTCCAGCGGCCCCGGGAGATAGCTCGCCCGAAGCGCCTCTGCACGGCGACGGAATCCATCATACATCAAAGCCTTTACGCATCGGGACGTCGCCGGTGTGAAGCCGCCGGAGTGACGGCCGTGCAAAGCGACGGCGACATGTACCCGGGCACGCGGCCTCCGCAGCCTTTCCTTCCAATCCCCGCCTTCGGCATCACCTGCCAGTGCGCACGCGCAATAGACCATGCTGGTCAGGCCGGTCTCGATACATCGAGTAGCGATGTACGACCAGTTGAGGTCGGCCTTCCGCATCAGCAGCCTTCCCACATCGCTCAAGCAGCGTGCGGGCAGACCCTCTGAGAAGGCATGCCAGCAGAGGAATACGAGGCCGTCCTCGGGACTCAGAACCAAGAAGCGGACGCCGTCCTGTTCCCGCTGCTCGGCCCGGCTCCAGACATTTCCTGTGAGAGGGGAGTGGGTGTGACGCCACAGCTCGTCGGAGTGCAGGTCGATCACCGCCGGCGGGTTGTGGCTGGGGTCGATCAGTGGCCAGGGCTGGTGAGAGCCGGCGGCGATGGGTCCCAGCCGTTCCGAGAGCAGACCGAAGACTCCTCGAGCGGCCTCTCGCCAGCCGAGCTCGGTGGAGGCCGCAAGTACTGCCGGGACATCGCGCGCCCGGACGAGCAGGTCGACGTCGGTGGTCGGGCGCCCCGCGGCGCCGGCGTAGAGATCCTCCACCAGTGGAAGACTCTTGAACACGATGAACGGGATGTCCAGCTCGTTCAACCTGCGCAGCACGGGTAGCGCGAGAGTCCATGCTCGCAAGTTGGAACCCGCAATCGTCACGGGGTCGTCGCGACCGGTCTGCGGTCTTCGAGACGCTTGAGACTCCTGCAGGACCTTCACCATCCACAAGTATAGGAGCGGGGCTGCAAGAGGCCAGGAACGCCTTCCCTGCCTCCCGCGGGTGAGAGAGGGAAAGCGTGCCGGCCGGCCGGCCCGGGCCGCCTCGAGTGAAGATGTCTAAGGCTGGTTGAGGTGAGTAGGCCCGGGTCAGTGAACGTCTCCTTGAAGGCGCGTTCACTGAGGCGCTTGCTTCCGGGTTCCAGGAGTTCAACACTAGAGACGCCCCCGGGAAGGTCCAGCCGAGGCCACGCTGCTCATAAGACAAACTTGCGAGATACGGGCTTGTGCTCCTATCATGGGAGCGACATTTCATTTAGGAGCGCGATGTTTATCATGCTTTCACGTATCGGACGGCTCGCTACAGCCGCCACAGTCCTGCTCGGCCTGACTGCCCTTATCCAGGGAGTCACCCCTATAGCTACGGCGACCAGCTACCACACCGTCGCCCTCACCGGAAAATGCACCGACTTCAGCAGCAACGAGTCCTTCATCGGCAACACCAATACCCGGGAATACATTACCTGGGACGCCAACTACCTCTACCTGGGATGGAACGGCGGGGATTCTGCCCTTCATGACCGGCGGGTAGCCGCGTTCGATCTCGATCCGCCGACCTACGATGGATCGAACATCAGCTACTCAGGGGTCAGCTTCGGCGTGCACGGACAGCCGGACTATATCGTAGAGGTCAACAACACCAACGGCCACTACACGCTCTACTGGACCAGCAGGACCACCACTGGAGGCAAGACGACGCTCCACACGGTTGCGAATCCCACGGGCGCCTCAAACTGGTTCAATGCCAATGGCTGCCCAGGTTCCAAGGCTGGCTCTGCTTTCACGGAGGTCAAGCTCTCAAGAACGCTGTTCACCGGTGGCAGCATCGGCGGTCTGGGCACCGCTCACCGGCTGGGCGTCTACATGTACTACTATGCCCCTCCCAGCAACGGAGGCGGCAACTGGGTATATGGAGCGATGCCCTTCAGCGCCAAGAGCGGGCCGGCCAATCCTGCCGATGGGGCTGCGCCCAAACTCTTCACGGCTGAGGAGTATTTCCGGACGACGGACGGGGGGCGCGCTCCCGATACCTACGGCTATTCCATCACCCTGCACTGATTCCGGTCCACCTTCCTTGCCTCGAGTCATTCCATCACTACCAATCACACTGGAGGAAAACAGAATGTCGAGCATGAATAGGACTTTGCGTGCGCTGCTTGCTTCGGGTGTCGCTGTATTGATGGCCTTCGCCGCCATGCTGCCCGCGGCATCGGCGCGTGTCGTGGCCACCGGAGGAACCGGCACCGCCATCAGGCTGACCGGGAAGTGTAGCGACTTCCTGCCGAGCGAGCGCTTTCCGGCCAATGACGGGTATTACACCTATCTCTCATGGAACAAAAGCTACGTGTACCTCGGCTGGCTTGGCGGCGACACGTATGGCGGTGACAACCGTATGGCCGCTTTCGACCTCAATCCCGGCAAGGTAGATCCGGTCCAGAATTATGCCGGTGGCTACTGGGACAAGCATCCGAGCGGTATGGCCGATTACATCCTCCAGCTTTCGGGGAGCTACAAGGCCTTCGACTCCCGTCAGGACACAACCTGGCACGTTCTGACGCAGCACCCGACCTACATTGAGAACGTCAACGGGAGCGCCACCTGCGGCAAGGGCGTGCTGGCCAAGGACGTGTTTGAGGAAGCGCAGATTCCATGGACGATGTTCAGAGGCGCGTTCGACAAGAACCCAGGCCAGAGCGTGAACTACACTGTCCCCTCGAAAACGTATCCCAACGGTAAGCCGTGGGCCCTGTACATGTGGTATTCCTATGGCTATCCAAGTGCCACGTCCTACGGTGCCATGCCCGGATCCCACCCACTGGAGACCAAGATCGGAGCCTGCCCAGCGAAGAACACGGGTAACCCGTGCTCGCAGAAAAGCCCTGCCCCGTACGAATTCAAGGTCCAGCTGCGCTGCCCGGGTGTAAAGCTCCAGGTGTCACCCAACGCCTACTGTAAGAACACCGTGCTGCCGGTGGTTTAGGGAGTAATCGAACCGAGGCTGTTATCAGGTATAGCCAGGGCGGGCGGCAGAAGCCGTCCGCCCTTCGCTTTGCGTTAACCGGTCACCGTTCTTTCCTCGGGACCGCGCGGGACGTCAAGAGATGCTGCTACCCTCTATCGAAGGGGTACTAACACCTTGTAGTCTTTCCGCAGTCGTCGCCATCCGGCCAGCACCGGAACGTACATAATCGAAGTACAACACGGTAGGGAAAGGAAAGAGAAGATGCGCGTTAATCTTCGGCGTCTCGGTCTCGTTGTCCCGCTGATAGCGGCACTAACAATGGTCTCCGCGCTGTTGGCCGCCGGATCGGGAGTGGCTCTGGCGACCACCGGGCGGGCCGGCATTACCATGACCGGCAGTTGCTCGGACTTTCAGTCGGATGAGAAGTTTTCGGCCAACAGCAGCACCACGATCTACATCACCTGGGACTCAACTAACCTCTACATCGGTTGGGAAGGCGGCGATACCGCAGGCAACGATTCCCGGCTCATGGGGTTCGACCTCAATCCGGGGTCATCCGACCCGACTCAGACCTACGATGGCGCAGTTTTTGAGGCGAACGGAATGCCGGACTACCTCGTCCAGGTTCAGCCGAGCGGCTACAAGGCATTCAATTCGCGGCAGAACACCGGGTGGCATGTCATCACTACCGCTCCCACAACCCAATTCAACGCTAACGGGTGCGGGACGAATGTCCCCATGACGGAGGTCACCCTACCGTGGAGTTCGTTTACCGGCGCCTGTGATACGTCGGGCTGCACCGTGGGGACTATCAACTACTCGGCGGGGCAGGCGGTCGGCTTTATCGGCTACTCCAACAACTCAGGAGGCAGCTTCGTCTACGGCACGATGCCTATCGGCAATCCCACCGGAGCCTCCCCTCAGACGTTGAATTACGAGATGAACTGTCCGTCAACAACGACTGGACAGTCACCGAACACGTACTGCACCGCCAAGAAGTATACGGGCGCTACGGCGGTCGCCGCCTCCCACATCACCGTGACCCACCATCACGGCAAGACGGTCATCCGCTGGTTCTCGAGCACCCACCCGGCGGGCTTCAACGTGTACAAGCACGCCCACAAGCTCAACAGCAGGCTGGTCACCAGCAAGACCCATTGGTACAAATTCGTCACCAAGGTCCACGTCAAGCATCCACGACTCGTCGCCGTGTCACTCCGGTAAACGAGCGAAAAACAGAAAACTGAATTCGGGCGAGTGTGGACGTTCCTCCACCTCGCCCGTCTTCTATCTAAAGCACCCTGGAAAACGTGGCCCGGCCGCTCTGTGGCCGGGCCTCGCACGATTTCCCGGTGCAACCGTAGCCCGGCCCTCTGTGGCCGGGCGTCGCACGATTTCCCGGTGGCAAACGTATACCCGCCCCTCTATTGGCCCGGCGTCGCACGAGTCCCCGTGCGAACGTAGCCCGGCCCCTCTGTGGCCGGACGTCGTTCGGTCGTCCTGGATCATCGCGGTGGATGGGGTTGGCCAAATACGGACAATTGTCGAGGCGCATGCAACCATCCCGTGCGCACCGGGCGAAGATGAGGGTTGCGCGGTCCAGTCGGATCCAGCCAAGGGAATGCCAGCGATGGGGGCGAGCGGCCGCTGCCATAGAGGTTCTCACGATCGCCAGTACAGGCGGTGACAAAGAAGCCGGCTTGGGAGTTGTGGCAGTCGAAGCCGCGAAGTCGCAACGAGGCGTAAGTCGGCCCTCCCGGGCCAGGGTCACAGGACACCCGGCCCGACAGAGCCGGGCTACGTTGGCAGCGAAAATCGCACCACGGCCGGCCACGGAAGGACCGGGCGACCTTCGGGTCGAGAGGCCCTGGGGCCGGAGCTTTATTGGTTTATCTGGGCGCCGCCGGTCACCAGGCTCAACTGATCCTGGCCCTCCTGCAGACTGTCCAGAATCTCGAGCCACGTCTCGCCGGTAGGCACCTCATGGGGCGCGGTTGCGGTCACCGTAGCCCGAAGGATGGCGCGCCAGGCCAGGTCTGCGGGAAAGCCGGCGTCATAGGCTGCTTCCCTGGCCTTTCCCAGAAGCTCACGCATGGCGGTTTGATCCCTCGCGGTCGGCGACGGCGCGACCGAGAGACGGCGCACGATCTCCGTCACCTCGAGCGCTAGCTCCAGCATTGTCCGGCGCGCTTCCTGGGTGTTCATGGCTACTGGACTGGAGGCCTCCCAACCGACTCTATCACCGCGGTGCCGTCCGCAATCTCCGTACCCGGCGATATAATTCGTAGCCGGGTTTCAGGTCTTCGACCCGTGTTTCGGCGGCGTTGTCTTTACCGTAGCAGCATCCGCTACGCACGACAAGTCCGTCTTCGACACGGTTCAGATTGTTCAAGCGCATCGAGACACCTGTATGACCGGCCAGGATCACGGAGAAGCAGTTGACGGTCACCATCTCCCCGCCCAACGTCTCCGATCGCGGCGATTCGCTGATACTGTCGCGACCGCTCAAGCCACACAATCCAGGTATGCCGCTGGACCTCAGCTGGATCCGGGCGGTTCATGTAAACAGGAGCGCGGTCGAGCGCCGAGCGGCGACGCTAATCACCAGGCGCACGGTCAAGAAGGAGTGGCAAGCAGCCTGGCTCTTGCGGGCCGTCGCCGACCTGGATCTGACCACGCTCGCCGGTGACGACACGCCCAGCAACGTGCTTCGGCTCTGCGCCAAGGCGCGACATCCCATCCGTCAGGACATGGCCGCGGAGCTGGGTGTGCCGGACCTTCGCGTCGGCGCCGTATGCGTCTACCACAATCTGGTTCCAGTCGCGGTCGCGGCCCTCGAGGGATCGGGGATCCCAGTGGCTGCCGTATCGACGGGCTTTCCCGCCGGTCAGACACCGCTGAAGGCGAAGCTCGAAGAGATCCGCGCCTCAGTCGAGGCCGGCGCGCGCGAGATCGACATCGTCATCAGCCGGGCATATGTCCTGCGCGGCGCGTGGCGCAGCCTCTACGACGAAGTGCGCGCCTTCCGAGAGGCCTGCGGAGACGCCACCATGAAAGCCATCATCGCCACTGGCGAGCTGGCCACCCTCCGGAACGTCGCTCAGGCGAGCCTGGTTTGCATGATGGCGGGCACCGATTTCATCAAAACCTCCACCGGTAAGGAGCCGGTCAACGCCATCCTTCCGGTTGGTGAGGTGATGGTCAGGGCCATTCGGGAGTACTTTGAGCGTACCGCCGGCGGGTACCGCGTCGGGTTCAAGCCCGCAGGTGGGATCCGAACCGCCAAGCAGGCGATTCAGTGGCTCATTCTGATGAAGGAGGAGCTGGGCGTGGACTGGATGAAACCCGACCTATTCCGGATTGGAGCCAGCGGGCTGCTCACGGACATCGAGCGGCAGCTTTCGTACTTCCTGACCGGGCACTACGGCTCGGAGCACCACTTCGCCATGCCGTAATGGCGAGTTTCGGGTTTCGAGTTTCGGGTTGAGACGGTTCGAAGTCAGCGGCGGCTGTTGGCGACGGGAAACGAGGAGTTGAGGGGGAGAATTGCCGGGCTGTGCTTCTCTAAATTCCTCGACACGCGGTCGGAAGCTTCACGGCGACCGGACCGGCCGTAGCAGGAGAGGGTAACATCTACCCGATCGCGAGCCAGGTTGACCGTTTTGGCTCCTGACGATGGAGCAAAGGTCAGGGATCCGTAACGTACTCCACTCTCAGCTGCCACGAGTGCTTCCCGGCGTAGGATGTGCGGCCCAGATACCCAGCCTCAACCGGCTGCGCCGGGAGACCCGGCACGGCTGAAGCGCCCTCACGAGCGGCACCTATTGGAGAAGAGCTATCCCTCGAGGGTGGACCTGGGATGCAGCCGCCGCACGCAGGATTCCATGGCCGGTCGCCGTCACAATGGCCCTGAGCGGCGTGGTCAGCGTGTGGTCATACCTAGCGATGTTCCTACCGGTCTCGGTGTATCGCAGAGCCGGGCCTGCCAAACCGTGGTAGGTGAAGACGAACGAGTACGGGTAGTCGATGGGAGGTGACAGCGAGTAGGAGATGCTGGCCGTGACGGTCCTTGCGTGCAGGACGGCCAGTGCCGACTCCCGCAAGATGACGGCGGCCGACAGAGAATGGGCCGACGTCGACCCGAGGCGGCACGACGACAACAAGACCGCCAGGCAGGCGGGCTACGTCGCGAACCGAGCGATACGCCCGCCGGCGGGGGCAGATCTTCCTCCCCGCCCCAGGGTAGTCGAGTCGCCTGTAAGGCTGAATCTGGCGCTTCGCCGTCATGGAGCATCCCAGGCGCTGACTCAGCCCGGCAGCCGGGAGCACCGCCCCGCAGCAACTCGAAACTCAAAACCCGAAACTACCGTTGGTACGACGGGCGCTCGTAACTCCGAATCTGAGACTCCTGACGCTCATCCTCGGCCTGCTCCTGCTCGTTCTGGAGCATCTCGCGACCGCAGCCGATGCACTTCCAGATCCTGCGCTCGCTCCCCGGCGTGCTCTCCATGTCGGAGACCATCGAGGAGTTACAGCGAGGACACTTCTTGATCATGTCCGATTACCGGCCCCGGCTATGGGGTAGCCCTTGAAAACCCTGCGGGCATACGTTCGGCGTCGCGTCAGCTGTCGGTGGGAGGCACACGTGGAATCCTCCGAACTCTATTTGATTGTGACACGAGCAGATCCGTTTCATTGGCTTGGTCAGCGGGAATCTAAGGTCGGCAGCAGAGACTCAAGACCGATGGCTGAGGTGTCGAAGGATGCAGCGGTTGGCTGAATCCGGCGCGGCTAGAATGAGCCGGCTGACGCCCTTGCGCATTGCCATCAAAGGAGATCCGCGCCGCAATTCGAGTGCCATGTTGCCCCTCTTTGACATCAATCGACAACGTCTAGGTCTCAATTGACCGTCGCCGAGCTTTACGAGGCCCTCGAGTACGGCCCCGCGCCGGAGGCTGCCGGGCCGGCCATCGATTGGCTTGAGCGTCACGGGCCCCGGTTCCGCAATTTCGTGGGCGGGCGGTGGCTCGAGCCGCACGCCGGAGAGTACTTCGACACGCTCAATCCCGCCACCGGCCAGACCTTGGGTGAGCTTCCACAGTCCGATCAGGTGGACGTCGACCGCGCGGTCGAGAGCGCCCGGGCAGCTGCGGACGCTTGGGCAGGATTGTCCGGTCACGTCCGTGCGCGGTATCTCTATGCCCTTGCCCGTCAGGTCCAGAAACACTCCCGGCTGCTGGCCGTGCTGGAAACTTTGGACAACGGCAAGACCATCCGCGAGACTCGTGACATCGACATTCCGCTCGTGGCCAGGCACTTCTATTACCACGCCGGCTGGGCACAGCTCATGGACTCTGAGTTTCCAGACCTCGAGCCGGTCGGCGTGGTCGGGCAGATCATTCCCTGGAACTTTCCGCTGCTCATGCTGGCCTGGAAGGTCGCTCCGGCCCTGGCCCTCGGAAACACAGTTGTATTGAAACCGGCCGAATTCACCTCGTTGACCGCGCTGGCCCTTGCCGAGATTGCGGCCGAGATCGGGCTTCCGGCAGGAGTTCTCAACATCATCACCGGAGATGGCCGTACCGGTGAGATCCTTGTCAACAGTGATGTCGACAAGATCGCCTTCACGGGGTCCACCGAGGTAGGCCGCGCGATCCGGCGAGCCACGGCGGGGACGGGTAAGCGACTGTCGCTGGAGTTGGGCGGAAAGTCGCCCTTCGTCGTATTCGACGATGCCGACCTCGACAGTGTGGTCGAGGGTGTGGTGGACGCCATCTGGTTCAACCAGGGACAGGTCTGTTGTGCCGGCTCACGCTTGCTGGTTCAGGAGAGCGTCGAGGAGACGCTGCTGGCCCGGCTGAGACGCCGAATGGAGACGCTACGCATCGGCGACCCGCTCGATAAGTCAGTAGACATCGGTGCTATCGTCGCGCCGGTACAACTGCAGCGGATTCAGGGCTTGGTTGAGCAGGGAGTGGCGGAGGGAGCAACCATGTGGCAACCCTCATGGGCTTGCCCCACTGAGGGCTACTTCTATCCACCGACGCTCTTCACCGACGTCTCGCCCTCGGCCACGATTGCCCAGGTCGAGATCTTCGGCCCGGTCCTCGTCAGCATGACGTTCCGCAATCCATCGGAGGCCGTGGCGCTGGCCAACAATACTCGGTATGGCCTGGCGGCCTCGGTCTGGTCCGAGAACATCAACCTCGCGCTGGACATCGCGCGTCAGGTCAAGGCTGGATCGGTGTGGATCAACTGCACCAACATGTTCGATGCCGCCTCGGGCTTCGGAGGTTACCGTGAGAGTGGTTTCGGACGTGAAGGTGGCCGCGAGGGGCTGTTTGAATACCTCAAAGCCAGGGACTCCGGCCTCCCGGTGCAACCTTCAGAGCCCGAGTCCGAGCCCTCTGCCTTGGAAGGAGCGGAGGAGTCCGAGAGGCACGACGGCGAACCGGAGACGCCGCCCCGTAGCGGGCTGCCCCCGATCGACCGGACCCCCAAGCAGTACATCGGCGGCAAACAGACCCGGCCCGACTCCGGCTACAGCATGGAAGTGCGGGACGCCGCGGGCCGGCATCTGGGCGAGGTCGGCGCCGGCAATCGCAAGGACATCCGAGACGCCGTTGAAGCGGCTCACAAGGCGGCCGGATGGGCGTGGTCGACGGCCCATGCGCGGGCTCAGATTCTGTACTACGTGGCCGAGAATCTGTCCGCCAGGCGCGAGGAATTTGCCCGTCGAATCGTCGACCAGCTAGGCCTATCAGACGGCGACCGGCGGCTTTTCCACTCGGCTCTCGACGAGGTGGACGCCAGCGTCGGCCGGCTCTTTACCTTCGCTGCCTGGGCCGACAAGTACGACGGCGAGGTTCATCAAACACCCTACCGAAACATGACCATCGCAGTCAATGAGCCGGTGGGCGTTCTGGGCATCGTGGCTCCAAACGAACCTCCGTTGCTGGGGTTCATCACGCCCGTGGCGGCGGCCATTGCCATGGGCAACACCGTGGTGGTCATTCCCTCAGAGTCACATCCCCTATGCGCTACCGACCTCTATCAGGTGTTCGACACGTCGGACCTGCCCGCGGGCGTTGTGAACATTGTCACCGGCCTACACCAGGACGTCCTTCCGGTATTGGCCCAGCACGACGATGTCGATGGAATCTGGTGCTGGGGCACTCCGGAAGAAACATCTCAAGTTGAACGCGACTCCGCCGGGAACATGAAGCGTACGTGGACGCACCATGCCGCCTTCGGCTGGTTGCGCCTGGATCACACGCTGGCAGCGGAGTTCCTTCGAGAGGCAACACAGGTCAAGAATATCTGGACGCCCTACGGGGAGTAGGTCCCGGCTCTTCAGTCGCCCAGGTTCGTGACCTGCGTCGGTAAATAGGGCGTGACGGCTCTCGGGCAGGTCCGAGCTCCGCTGGGTCTGCACCCGCCGCCGGAATGACGAGGAGCCGGCCGGATGGCCGTCAGAACCAGCACGGCGTGCAGATGATTGTTCAGAACGCCGCTGACTAGGACTGCTGCCCCTTTTCGAACAGTGAGGCGGCGAAGCAGTCTGCGCCCCTGCCGCAAGGTCTTCCTGCCCGCACCGCTCGCTGCTATGAGGTAGGTACCGTCGCTGCCCAAACGGACCTTGAGCTTCGGGCCCCTTGACACCGATAGGACTCGACCCCATCTGTCGTGGATCCAGCTGACGGCATAATCGACGATCAGCTTGGCATTGAAGAACAGCGCCCGATCGGGCGAGGGTTGGGCACTGACAACCAGGTAGTCGCGCTTCGCGATCTCCGACAGCATCCCTCGACCGCCGTCGACACTCTGGACGTGAACTCCCGGCTCCGCTTCGATCGTTGCGACCTGGGTGTTGCCGCTGAGCCGTAGACGAATGTCGGTCTGGCCGGGGTGGCGGACCACCCCCACCACATTCCCGCCGAGGACGTTGCCGAGGTGATAATCGGCCGCCGGACAGTGTTGCGGTTTGATCGGTGCCGGCGCGAGCGGCGTCTGACTCAGATTTAGAGCGCCGAGAATGCTGCGGGCACTGGCGTCCGCGAGAGTCAACGGGGCTATGTTGAACCGCTGCTCGATGAAACGGAGGATGGAGTTGAAGTCATAGGTGGCGTGGTCGACATAGCCGGGCCGCGAATAGGGCGAGATGATGATGCCCGGCACTCGGGGTCCGAAACCATCGTAACTGAGCCTCGGCGGCGCGACGTGGTCGTAAAATCCGCCAAAGTCATCCCAGGCCAGCACGATGACCGTCGACGACCAATCAGGCCCGCGCATGACTGAGTTGATGGCGTGCTCGGTCCAGTTCTCCCCGACGCAGATGCTGTAGGGCGGATGGTCACTCTGTGCCTCTGGCGCAACGAGCCAGCTGACGCTCGGAAGATGGCCAAGCCCGGCATCCACATAGAAGTCGTGGGGAGGAACGACGTTCGACTTCCACAGCCGGGAGTAGCGGATATTTCGAATGGCGTCAAGAGAAGACCAGATGTAGCCGGAGTGAAACTCGGCCGGGGCATAGTACTTCCAGCTCACGCCCGCGCGCTGTAGGCTCTGCGGAAGCGAGGCAATGTTGAAGCACGGCCTGACGTATGATGACGCACCGGTCCTGGGGTCGACGGCATGAACCTCCGTGTACCGGCCGGAGTCGCAACCCCAGGCGTGTTTGGAGTTGTCGATGGGATTGTCGACGACGTTCTCGCTCGTCGATGCCACGGTTACCAGGTGGTTGGGGAAGCTGGCGCCCATGATGGTGGCAAAGAAGTGATCGGCGAGAGTGTATCGCTTGGCGTACTCCCAGTATCCCGGAATGTCTCCCGCGTGGAACTGAGACAGGGACATGTCCCGTCCGGATTGAATCGCCCCCAAAAGCCGGCTGAAGCCATTCATCGCACCGTGGTTGACGCCGGTGACCGCGGCTCCGTAGCCGTGGTCGATGTCGAGCATCAGATGATCGGGCTGATGGATGAGGGGCACGACCTTTCCGCTCGGCAGCTTTCCTGTCGTGGCGCCATCCGCCCCGGGAAAACGTCCGAACATCGAGTCAAAGGAGCGATTCTCCTTGTCGATGATCACGATATGTTGAATCTTGAGGTCCAGCTGCTTCCGGACCCGAGCTGGAATCGCTGCCGCGCCGCGTGCGCGAGCCGGTGAGACCGGCAGTCGAGCCAGCGTCAGCCCGGTTCCCAGCAGTAGCAGGACAGCGCCCAGGAGGGCACATGATCGTCTCACGTGGCGTCTCTCCTCCGGCGGACGTGAGGGCTTCTGTGTCTGTTTCCTATGCATGTATTGTGCCTGAGCAGGCTGAATAGCGCATGAATAGAGGCGCAAGCGGAGGGTCGATCGTCGACTCGATCGCCCCCCCCGGATGGGGCTCGAAACCCGAAACCCAAAGCTCGAAACTCGAAACCCGAAACCCGAAACTCGAAACCCGAAACCCGAAACTCGAAACTCGAAACCCGAAACCCGAAACCCGAAACTCGAAACCCGAAACTCGAAACCCGAAACTCCCCTTACACCGGCGGCCAGTTGAGGCGAGAGTACAAGCGCAGTGCCGGGCCGAGGAGCTGAAGCCACTGGTCCGTAATCAGCAGCACGCCCATCGCGATCAAGACCGAGCCACCGGTGTAGTTAAGCGCCCTGTGATGTCGTTGGAGCCATCGGGCGGCATGAAGGCCCCGCTCGACAAAGAGGCTTGTAACGACGAACGGCAGCCCCAGCCCGAGCGCATACACCAGTAGCAGGGCGGCACCTGCTCGGACGGAGCCGGTGGCACTGGCAGCCGTGAGAATGGCCGCCAAAACCGGCCCCACGCAGGGTGTCCAGGCGAAGCCGAAGGCCATTCCGAGTGGTAGCGCTCCCCAGACTCCCATCGCCGGGTTGAGGTGGAAGCGGCGCTCCATATAGAGCGCCGGAATCTTGAAGACACCGAGCGTGAAAAGTCCCATGAAGATGATGAAGAAACCCGAGAGCCGCAGCAGGATCGAGCGCTCGCTGAGCAGGAGGGACCCCAGGGCACTGGCACTGGCTCCCAGAGCCGTGAACACCAGAGCGAAGCCGGCGACGAACAGCAGGGAGGCCGTCGTCAGGCGGCCCCGGTTCTCAGCCAGCTCCTCTCCGCCTACTCCTGAGATGTACGAGAGGTAGCCCGGCAACAGCGGCAGGCAGCAGGGTGAGGTGAAGGAGAGCGTGCCGGCCAGGAAGGCGAGAGGCCAGAACAGCGGGTTTCCGATACTCATGTCAAACGCGTCGGACGGCTCAGGGTATGAGACTTCCCTGTCGCAGCTGCCCGATCCAATATCGTAGCTCCAATGCTATGGCTTGCGAGGGCTTGAGCGAGCTGGCCCGCTCCAGATCCACGAGCGCAGCCCGCATTGTCGCACGTTGGTGCCCGAGAGCTAGACCCTCCAGCATCCAAACTCTAGCCGAAGCAGGTGCGTTCTTTGCCACGGGCCGCAGTAAAGCCAGTGCCACGTGGTCGTGCCCCTGGAGAATGTCGACAAAGGCCAGGCCGACCATGGCCGGCGGCGAAGAGGGCTTCAGCTTCAGTGCCTCGCGATACGCCGCCGCCGCCTGGAGATACTGGCGCCGTCCCAACAGCGCCGCGGCCAGGTCGAGCCAGGCCGAGGCTCGATGTGGATGGGCTTCGACTTCTCCCACCGGCCGGACCAGAGCCACCGGCAGCTTGACCTGTCTGGTTGACGACGCCTGAGCGGGAGCGCCGGAACCGATGGTTCCGGTGATCGGCCCGGTACCGCGGTTCTGAACGGCAAGTGAGATGGATGCCGCGATGACCACCGCGGCGCCGCACATCGCGATCACCTGGAGGCGAGCGCCACGCCGGGACCGCGGGTTGGGTGAGACCGGGGTCGCTAGCTGTTCCTCCAGGGATCTGAGCCGGCCGCGCTCCTCCTGGTACGTGACCGGATCGACTAGGCCGTCGTCGAGGCGTAGGTCCAGCTCTTGGCGCAGGGCGGTCACGTCCTCTATTGCTGCGGGATCCTCGGAGGCGGCCCGCGCAGGCGCCCGCCGCCAACGTCGGAGTGCGAAGGCGAGCGAAACCAGGCCCCCGAGTACGGCCAGCGGTGGCGCCAGCCATGCCAGCCGTCCGATGCCGGAGTCGGGGGGCGCCAGCAAAATCCACGCCCCATACCTGCTAACGAAGTAACTCTTCACCTGATTGACGGAACGCCCTGCTGCCAGCTGGCGCCGGATGATCGACCTCATGGCTGTCGCCAGAGATGAGGGCGAGTCATAGACCGACTCACCCTGACAAATGGGGCAACGTAGCTGGGATGCCACCTGCTGAGTTCGACTGGCCAGGGAAGGAGTCCCGCCCGAAGATCCGGCGAGCACGCTGAGGACAAGGATCACGAGCAACGATCCAGCGACGAGCGCCGCCGCAATTGCCGGGCTCAGGCCTCCTCTCGATCGGAATCCCATCAGCCCGAGCCGCCCGTGATCCCGGCGATGCCGTTGACCAGGCTCTGCTGATCCACCGACCACCGTTTCTCCACGATCACCCCACGCCGGTTGATGAAGAACGTCTCGGGAATTCCCGTGACACCGTAGCTGATGGCCACGTTCTGTCCGGGATCGCTGAGAACGGGCCATGTCATGCCATGTGCCTTCATGAATGAACGCGCGGCATTCGACGAGTCCTCGTAGGATATGCCGACGAACTCCACCCGACCGTGGAATCTTCGGTATGCGTTGACAAAGGCGCCGGCTTCCTCCTTACAGGGGACACACCAGGACGCCCAGAAGTTGACCACCAACGGCCGGCCGCGGAAGGAGTTCAGGCTGACCCGCCGCCCCCTAGTCGAGGGCAGAACAAAAGCGGGCGCCTTGTGTCCGATGAGCGGAGAGGGAATGAACGCCGGATCACGGCCGAACCCGTAGGCCAGCAACAGGAGAATCCCGACGGCCACCGGAGGGATGGCCAGCATGCGCCTCATCCCGGCACCTCCACAGGCTCCGGGAGAGCAACCTGGGCGACTCGCTCCTCCGCCGTTTGCCTCCGCCGTCGAGGCATGAGTGCCATGATTGCTCCCAGGCCGACGATGGTTCCCCCGAACCAGATCCAGCTCACCAAGGGTTTGACGTAGACCTGCACGCTCACCCAGTGCAGCCGTCTGTCGATCGCCCGAACGACCACGTACAGATCCTGGGTGGCGGCGATATGTACCGCTGGAGTGATGACCGGTTGGTCAGAGTTTGGATAGTAGTTGATCGAAGGGCTCATTGACCCCACCGTCCTACCGCCGGTGCTCACATTCAGGATCGAATCCACCACCGTCCGGTTCGGTTGAGGATCGGAGCGGATGGCTGCCAGATCGAGGGTGTACCCGGATAAGTGCATACGCTGACCGACATTTAGTGTTGCCGAGGCCGTGGAGCTGAAGCTCTGAGAGGCGGCGATACCCACCACGGCAAACAGCACCCCGATGTGCGCCAGGTAGCCCGCATACCGGCGCGGGTTTGCCCGGAAGAGGTGAGCGGCAGCGGGAAGAAAGTCCTCAGCCGTATTCCGGCGCCGGCTGTTGACGTCGTGCACGACGGCGCCGACGGTCGACGCCGCGACGAATGCCACCAAGGCGAAGACCAGCAGGAGAGGGGTCCCTCGTATCCCCAACGAGAGCAGCACGATCACCGTCAGCAAGCCGGCGAGTGCGGGAATCACCAACCTTCGCACAGTCTCATCCAAACGAGTGGCGCCCCATGGCAGCAGCGGGCCGACACCCATGAGAAAAAGCAGCCCCAGGGCTATGGGCACGGCTATGCGGTTGAAGTACGGAGCGCCGACCGAGAGCCGTTGACCTGTTGTGGCCTCGGCGAGAAGCGGAAAAAGTGTGCCCAGCAGGATTGTGAACGTCAGGCTGACCAGGAGCAGGTTGTTGAGCAGGAATGCCGATTCACGGCTGACCAACGAGTCGATAGACCCGGGCGCCTCGAGCTGCTGAGAGCGCATCAGCAGCAGCGCCATCGAACAGACAAGGCAGATACCCAGAAACACGAGGAACACGGGCCCGATGGCCGACTGAGTGAAGGAGTGCACCGATTCCAGGACGCCGCTTCGCGCCAAAAAGGTGCCCATGATGCTGAGAAGGAACGCTGCCACGACCAGGCTCAGCGTCCACGTCTTGAGCATCAGGCGGCGTTCCTGGACCTGCAGTGAATGCAGAAAGGCAGTGGTGACGAGCCACGGCATCAGCACCGCGTTCTCCACCGGGTCCCAGCTCCAATAACCACCCCAGCCCAGCACATCGTATGACCACCACATTCCGGCAATGATGCCTAACGTGAGAAAGCACCAGGACACCAACGCCCACCGGCGGGCCAGCTGCAGCCAGGACTGGCGGGCGTCGCCGGCAATCAGTGCGCCCATGACGATGGCAAAGGGAACCGAGAGTCCTACGTACCCGAGGTAGAGGAGGGGAGGGTGAAGCCCCATCATCGGGTGATTCTGGAGAAGAGGGTTCGGACCGGGTCCGTCGGGGAGCGGATGCGGCACGTAGACAAAGGGGTTTCCGGGTCCTGACATCACAAACAAAAAGAACGCCAGGATCAGGAGAAGAACGCCGGCGATATAGGGCATGATCTCTCGATAGCGGAAGCGGTGTAGGGCGATCACCAGCGTGGCGTATCCGGCCAGGATGAATCCCCAGAACAAGATCGAGCCTTCCAACGCCGCCCAGAGCGAGATGACCGTGTAGTACAGCGGCGTCTCGCGACTGCCGACGTCGGCCACGTACTTGACTGAGAAGTCATGGGTGACCAGCGCATAGATCATCACCGCGCAGGCGAAGGTCAGCAGGCCGAAGACCAGGAAGACCGCTGCCCTGCCGGCCGCGACCAGGTCGGATCGATTGTGCCAGCCACCATAGAAGGAAGCACCCGCGCCTGTGAGCCCAACGCATAGTGCCGTGAGGATGGTGAAGTGGCCGATGGCGCTGGTCATGGCCTACTTGTTGACGTAGTTATCCGGCTTCGGAAGATGTCCCGGCTTCGGCGCCACGTAGTTGGACGAATGCTTGACCATGAGCTGACTCGCGTGGAAGACGGCTCCGTTGAAGCTGCCCTGCACCACAACTCCGATGCCCGACGCGAATAGTGCCGGTGGCAGCCCCCGACTCGTGACGGCGATGTGGGCTCTGGGATCCTGGATGACGAAGGTGAAGACGCGGGTCCTTCGGTCCCACTGCTGTGAGCCCGGCCGGACCTGCCCTCCGACTCGCAGCTGCTGCCCGTAGGCGCTCGATCCCTTGGCCAGCAGCTCACTGGGAGTGATGTAGTAGACCAGATTGTTGGTGAGGCCTTGGTAAGCCAGAAATGCGAGCGCCGCCACGATGACGGCCATCCCCGTTGCCAAGAGGGCGACAGGCCGCCGCATGGGGCGCGGGCGGACGGCAGCCCGGCCTGACGCGGGCGGGACGGCTCGGGCGACATTCCCGGCTGCGACCTCAGTCTGGGCCATCGTCTAGGCAGTGCCGTTCCGCCGCCCGCAATCTCCAGCCTATGCTCACCCCGTATAGTGCCAGGCCGCCGAAGACCACCGCGAAGCCCGCGAAGATCGAGCTCCAATCAGCGAGCATGCGCCGGCTCCGTGGCTGGACGAGACTCGGCTCGCGGAATGCCCCAGTCCACGGCTTCCGCAGCGTGCGTGAGGCGTGCCAGGCGCAGACGCTTGGAAAGCAGGAACAGGTAGAGCAGGGTGAAGGCCACCGTATTCACGATCAGGGTGATCTCCATGCGATCGTCCATAGTTGGGTCACCCAGGTTCGGTCGCAGAAAGGTGGGACCCTGATGAAGACTCCGCCACCAGAGGACCGAGAAGTGGACCACCGGGATGTCGAGGAAACCGATGATGGCGACCACGGCCGAGTACTTGGCGCGAGTCCAGGGGTCCTCAAACATTTGACGCAAAAGCAGATAGCCGACGAACACCACCAGCAGCACCGCGGTGGTCGTGAGCCGCGGATCCCACGTCCACCAGACGCCCCACGTCAGCTTCCCCCAGATTGATCCGGCGGCAATGGCCAGCGCCGTGAGGACGACTCCGACCTCGGTGGTGGCGACCGCCAGCTGATCCCAGCGCAGGTTCCGCTTCCACAGGACCATCAAACTGGCCCCCAGCGAGACGGTCAATGCCAGGTAGGCGGCCCAGATCGACGGCACGTGCACGTACATCAGCCTGAGGTCCTGGCCCATGTGCACGTCGGGCGGGGACCATACCAGTCCCATGTAGACTCCGAGTCCAAGCACCGGAAGGCTAACGAGCCCAATCCGGTTACCGTTTCTCTCCAACCAGCCCATGTTCCGGCTGTCCTCTGTATGCGCCAGAGTTGCGGGGAGACCCGCACTTGGCCCCTGCGGCCTGCCGCATCAGGCGGCCGGCCATCAGAAAGTCCGCTCTGTCTCATTATGACCCGCGAGGTCTGAGGCTCTTCTGAGCCCGGCGTCGGGAATGGTTGGACAGGTTTGGCCGCGCTATTCCTCACACAGGGACTCGAACGTCAGCAATCCGGCCGTTAAGAAGACGGTGTCGAAGACCGCCAGGAGCTCCAGCCATAGCCACAGCCCGGAGGTCGAGCCGTTGACGGTGAGGGTCTGCGATGCTTCCACGGCGGCGAGAATGACCGGAACTACCACCGGAAGCACGAGCAGCGGCAGCATGACCTCGCGCGCTCGCAGCGACATCGTGAGCCGCCCATACAGGATGCCGATGGCCGTGAGGCCGATCGTTCCCAGCACCGCGACCAGGAAGAGGGCCGGCGCCCTGGCCCAAAGGTCTAGCCCGTACAGCAATGACATGGCGAGACCTACGACGATCTCGACCACCAGCATGAGGACTGTGGCGGCAAGCACCTTTCCCAGGTAGATCGCCTTGGGGTCGGCGCCGGTAAGCAGCATGCCCTCAAAGCTGCGGTTCTCCGTCTCGCTCTGGAACGCGCGACCAAAGGCCAGCACCGCGGCAAAGGCGAAGGCGATCCAGAGGACCCCGCCCGCGACCGACTGGAGACGGGAGCTGGAAGGTCCGAGAGAGAAGCTGATGATGACCAGGATCAGGGCGGCCAGGAAGATAAGCGCGTTGAAGCCGGCCTTGCTCCGTCGCTCGATCAGGAGATCCTTCGACAAGACTCCCAGCATCACCCGAGTCATGCCTGCCTGCCCTCCTGAAACCAGATGGGTCGTGTGCTCTTCCACTCGTCGACGCCTCCCGCGAAAACTTCCCGCCCACGGTCGAGGACCAGGACCCGTCGCGAGAGGCGAAGAACCCTGGCCTCCTCGTGGGACGCGATGCCCACGGCCCGGTGAGTGGCCAAGGCCGCTTCGACGATGCCGTCCACCAGTGACTGTCCTTCGGCGTCGAGTGAAGCGTGTGGCTCGTCGAGCAGCAGCAGGGCCGGCTGGAGCAGGAGAATCCGGGCCAGACAGAGCCGGCGCTTCATACCCGCCGAATAGGCTCGGACCCGCTTGCCTGCCGCCGCCGTCATGCCGACCAGCTCCAGCGCCTGGCCCACTTCTATATCTCCGGCCTTGAGCCCTGCCAGCACGCAGAAGAAGCGCAGGTTCTCGATGCCGGTGAGGTCATCGTAGAGATAGGTGTCATGACCGGCGAAGCCCACCAGCGAGGCCGTCGCCCGCCTGTCGTCCTGTCGCGGCTGTCCACAGATGGTCACCGATCCGGCCGACGGCCGGGTCGCGCCGGCAAGGATGCGCAACAGGGTCGTCTTACCAGACCCGTTGGGACCGAGGACGGCCAGGGCCTCGCCGCCTTCCAGCTCCAGGGATAGCGGGTACAGCACTGGGACCCTGGAGTAGGCCCGACACACGCCGTCCGCCTCGACAATGGCCCCGGAAACCCGGCAGGGCTCGAACCACCCGCTCAGATCGGCCATCACGGCTCATGCTAGCCCGGCTCGCCAAGACAGGGGCAGAAACAAGCGGGTCAGACCGGAGCGGCGGCGGAGATGGAGACGGGCGCGACGGGGTAGCTAAAGGTCCCCCATGCCAGTCGTCGATGAATTCACCCATGGAGCGGAGACGCGCGGATGGGCTTCGCTGACGGAGATCCTGAGCTCCGGTCTCGTCCTTGGTAGCCCCGACCGGATTCGAACCGGCGATCTTCGCCTTGAAAGGGCGATGTCCTAGGCCGCTAGACGACGGGGCC